>OLGE01002362.1_pt1 | contig 16802 bp, 14 predicted proteins | sample 1605151 | NCBI WGS metagenome assembly OLGE01 (sample SAMEA3888912, study PRJEB22519) | human gut metagenome | biome: human gut; feature: human-associated habitat; material: faeces | place: Denmark | collected 2010
CGGAGGCGATGAAGTTGCAGCCCTCGCCGTAGCCCAGCAGCAGCGGCGCGTCCTTGCGCGCGGCGATGAAGGTGTCCGGCATGTCGGCGCAGAGGATGCCCAGCGCGTACGCGCCCTCGATGCGGTCGAGCACCTTGTAGACGGAGCCGAGCAGATCGCCGCTGATGAGGTAGTAATACTCAAGCAGCTGCGCGACGACCTCGGTGTCCGTGTCGGAGCAGAAATGAACTCCGCGGGATGTAAGGAAGTCCTTTATCTCGACGTAATTTTCGATGATGCCGTTGTGAACCAGCGCTATCTTGCCGTGCTCGCCGGTGTGGGGGTGGGAGTTTATGTAATTTGGCTCGCCGTGGGTCGCCCAGCGGGTGTGTCCCACGCCGATAAACCCGTCTACACTGCGTCCGCCGTCAACCATCGCGCTGAGAACCTTCAGGCGGCCCTTGGCTTTCTTGACCTGAAGCCCTGCGCTCTCCGACAAAACGGCGATGCCCGCCGAGTCGTAGCCGCGGTATTCAAGCCGCTCAAGCCCGTCCAGAAGTATCGGAGCCGCCTGCTCGCGGCCTGCGTAGCCTACTATTCCACACATATATATACGCCTCTTTCTATACAAATTTTAAGTCAATGCGGCTGCCCGGAGCGGGAAGCCAACGATATGCATACAATGATATCGAATTATACCACGCAATCCTCGCGCGAACAAGGACTATATGCCGCGCAGGATTTTTTCTCCAGAAAAAACAAAAAGGAACGGAGGAGAGCCGTTCCTTTTCGTTATATGGTTGAGGACAAAATGAAAAAGATGAAAAACTGTTACTTACGATTATTAATATACCAGCAAGATGTTTCGTAATAAACCGTGTAAGTGTTACAGAAATGTTAAATCAGTCAAAGGCAATGTTCCAGACCGTGTCCCGCGGGATGCTCCTGTCGAGCGCGACGAAGCTGCCGCCGCTCCGAGCGGGGGAGCACAGCTCCGCTCTGGCCGCGCCGAGCTGCCGCGCGAGCGCCGCGGCGTTTTCTGCGCGCAGGTCGTCCGGGCAGATAAGCTCGCGTATCAGGCAGGCGTCCTCTTCAAGATATCCCGCCGCGATGCCGCCGTCCACGGCGAACAGCCCGCCGCCGTAGGCTTCGCACAGCAGGCGCAGAAGCTCTGCGCCTGCGTCGTTTACGGTCAGGTGCGGCGTATCCGCGAGGAGCGCTTCGCGCCGCGCGTTATATTCCGCGGCGCTGAGCGGAGCAAAGCCGCGCGCCTTCCCGGCAGGGATGATACCGCGGCGGCGGCAGAGCGTGAAGCGTGTGGAGATCAGCTTCTCATACCACGGATAGAGCGAGGCTTCGGCGGGGAGCGTACATATGATCTCCGCGCCGAGACCGCGCGCCGCGTCTGCCGCGGCACGGGTCAGCGCCGCGCCCGCGCCGAAGCCGCGGCAGCTTTCGTCAACGGCGACGGCGTAGATATACCCGCACTTTTCACCGCTCGAGAGCGCCATGCCGCATATGGCGAAGGCCATGCCGACGGGCTTGCCGTCAAGCTCCGCCGTGACTCCCGCGCCAAGCTCCGGCAGCAGGGCGAAGAAGCCGTGTATCAGCTCCTCGCTGTCCCCGAAGCAGCGCTTCCACAGCGCGGTCAGCGCCGCCTCGTCGGCGGGCGCGTACCCGCGTATGAGAAATTTTCCGTTCATTCGTCGATCCACCTCGCGGTGTATTTTTTCAGCAAATACTCCGGTTTATACGACAGCTTGGAGGTGCGCAGGGATTCAAGCCCCATGTCGTCCTCGCGGTTCATGTATTTCAGGTTCGGGTGCTTTGCCATCAGCATTCGCGTCAGCTCGCGGCACACCATCGGGTACGCGCCGTTTATATCGACGCGTGCCTTCTCAAAGTGCACGTCAAAGGTGTCGCGGCTCGCGAACTCGCCCATGGTGAAGCCCATTATCTCGCCGTTTGCGTAGAGCACTCCGCCCTCAAGGCCGAGCTGCTCAAAGGCGGCGAAGGCGCGGATTATCGCGTCGTGCTCATAGGCTATGCTGGGGTCGAGACGGGCGGCGTTATCTTCCGACCAGACCGACAGCATGTCCATGCAGGCCGGTATAAGCTCGCGCGTCATGGGTACAAAGCGCCAGTCGTACTCCGCCTCGAAACGGTTGCAGTGGTTCTTCTTGCCGTGCAGCGCCTTGCCGGAGTAGGTCGCAAGCTTTTCGGCGAGATAGATGTAGTCGGCGTTGTTCACGTCCTCGGTGTAGTCGAAGCGGCCGGGGTATTCCGCCTCGAGCATCTCGCGGTGCCGCTCGGTTATGCCGCGCAGACAGAACGGATAGCCGCGCCACGCGGCGAATTCGCGCAGTGCCTCTATTGCGGGGCGCAGCTCGCCGGAGCCGATCGGGAAAACGAAGGTCGGCTTGCCGTCATAGCGGAGCTTGGTGAGCATGCGGTCGCCGCAGCGGGCGGTCAGCTGCTTGAAGTGCTTGTCCCAGATGTAGATATTGCCGAAATTGTAGTCGGCGCTGGGGCTGTTTTCACTCATCACGATCTCGTCCACCCAGGACTTGTCGGAGAGCTTTATGGGAGTAAATCTGATCATGAGTACCTTTCTTTTGCTGTAATTTTTTGCGTCAGTATATATTGCACGCCTCGCGGATCGCCTGCCGCAGGGAGACGAGATCTTCAAAGGTCTCCGGCCTCTTCGACGGATCGCGCAGCAGGGCGGAGGGGTGGTACATCGCCATGTACCGCCTGCCGTCGCGCGCAAACCACTGGCCGTGCTCGCGCGTGATGCGGAAATCCGGCTTTATCATGGCCATCGCGGCGATGCGCCCGAGGCATACGATGAGACGAGGGTTGACGAGCGCGATCTGCCGTTCAAGCCATTCGGCGCAGGCGTCCTGCTCCGCGGGCTGCGGGTCGCGGTTGCGAGGAGGGCGGCATTTGACGACGTTGGCAATATACACCTTTGAGCGGTCAAGGTCAATAAGCTCCAGCATCGTATCGAGAAGCTTTCCTGCGGGGCCGACGAACGGCTCGCCCTGCAGGTCCTCCTGCTCGCCTGGGCCTTCGCCGATGAACATGACCTCGGCGGCCTCATTGCCGACGCCGAACACGAGATTAGTCCGCGTCTCGCACAGCTCGCAGCGCGAGCAGCCGGCGCATTCCGATTTTAAAAGTTTCCAGCTGTCCATCTTTCTATTCCTCCGTGCCTCTGGCAAGCGTCAGCAGCAGCTCGCGGCGGTTGTTCGCCGGATATTCCATAACGTAATCTAGCAGGAAGCGCAGCATGTCGCCCAGCTCTCTGCCGCGCAGACCAAGCTCGAGCAGATCGTCGCCGGTGACGGCGAGGTGCTTCATCGAGAAGCATTCGCCGCTCTTCAGGACTGCGCGCAGCTCCCGCGCGCTTCCGCCGCCGCTGAAAGCATCGTAGCACTGTGCGGCGCAGCTCACGCTGTCCACCCCGTAGGCGCATAGTGCGCGCTTCCACGCTGCCTTGTCGGCGGGCTTCGGCTGCTTTACAAGCACTTCGGCGTTTGAGCAGCAGCGTATCGTCCGGCTGTCGAGCCGCAGCGCGGCGAGAAATTCCTCGGCGGAATCTATGCAGCCGAACTTCTCCAGCGCGCAGCACAGAGCCGCCCAGCGCGGCATCGCCTTGCGCTGTATCGAGCCCAGCCGGTGCAGCCGCCAGGGCTCGGGCATGCGCTTTTTCAGAAACGCGTCGAGCAGACCCAGCTCTATGAGCGTATACACCATCTCGGGCGAGCGGGTGAGCAGGATCTTTTCCACCTCGTCCCGCACGCGCTCCGGCGCGAGCGAGGCGGCGAGCGGGGCTTTTTTCTCTATTGCGGAGAGAGTTTTTTCCTCGATCGTGAAGCCGAGCCGCGCGGAGAACCTCAGCGCGCGGAACATGCGCAGCGCGTCCTCCTCAAAGCGCAGCTCCGGATAGCCGACGCAGCGGATGATCCTGTTTTTTATGTCGTCCACGCCGCCGAAGGGGTCGGCGACCAGCCCGTCGGGCGGGAGGGCGATGGCGTTCATCGTGAAGTCGCGGCGGCTGAGGTCGGTCGTAAGATCGCCGACGAAGCTCACCGCGGTAGGGTGCCGGTGGTCGGCATAGGCTCCGTCGCTGCGGAAGGTAGTGACCTCGACGGAGCGGGAATTGACGTATACGGTCACGGTGCCGTGCTTCAGCCCCGTCGGGCGGGAGTTCGGAAAAATTTCCAGCGTCTGCTCCGGCAGGGCGCTGGTGCAGATATCCCAGTCCTGCGGATGCACGCCGAGGATCATGTCGCGCACGCAGCCGCCTACGAGATACGCCGCATGGCCGCGCGACTGGAGCGTTATAAGGATATGCTTTACATATTTGGGAGGGCTTACGTTCGCCATATACACACTCCTCGTATGATTTTTACCGAGATATAAGGCCATACAACACAATATATGCTTGCAATGAGCCGGAATGGGTATTATAATACCAGCGTCAGTTTTTGAGCCGGAGTATGCTTCCACTGTTATTTTATCATTTCACGGCGTCAACATCAAGAGCATTCCGCGTATCGGGAGCCGCACGGCGGCATTTTGACGATCGTATTTATCCGGCACGTATTTACCAGATTTGGAGCGATTTTTATGATAGAGTTTGACAATTACTTATCTCCCGGCAGAAAGGGGCATCTGGTCGGCATAGGCGGCGTCTCGATGTCGTCTCTGGCCGAGGTGCTCAAGGGCATGGGCATCAGCGTTGTGGGTTCGGATATGAACGAGAACCCGAACGTCGTGTCCCTGCGCGCCCATGGTATCCATGTCCATGTCGGGCATGACGCCGCTAATATCACCGACGATATCGAATTCGTCGTACGCACGGCTGCTGTGCATGATGACAATCCGGAGATAATCCGCGCGCATGAGCTGGGCATCCCCGTGTTCGAGCGGACACAGGCTTGGGGCGCGATATCCAAGGGCTACAGCAACGCCCTGTGCATCTCCGGCACCCACGGCAAGACCACTACCACCTCCATGTGCACCCATATCCTCATGGCTGCCGACCGCGACCCGACCGTTATGATCGGCGGCACGCTGCCGCTTCTGAACGCGGGGCACCGCGTTGGCCGCGGCAACACGATAATCATGGAAGCCTGCGAGTATTATAACTCCTTCCTGTCCTTCCACCCGACCGTCGCCGTCATCCTCAACATTGAGGCCGACCATCTGGACTTCTTTAAGGATCTGGCCGACGTGCAGCACTCCTTCCGTGAGTTTGCGCTGCGCACTCCGGAGGACGGATGCGTCGTCGCCAACGCCGAGGACGCGAACACCATGGAGGCGCTGCGGGATGTTCCCCGCCGTATCATCACCTTCGGCCTGACGGATAAGGCCGATGTTTATGCGGAAAATATTCAGTTTGTCGGCGCAAATTCGAGCTTTGATATTATGTATAAGGGCAGAAAGTTTACGGATGTCACCCTGCATGTCCCTGGGATGCACAACGTGAAGAACGCCCTCGCCGCGACCGCTGCGTCCATCTGCCTCGGCATCCGCCCCAACGCCGTCAAGTACGGCCTTGCCGGCTTCAACGGCGCGGGACGCCGCTTCGAGTTCAAGGGCAAGTATAACGGCGCGGACGTGTATGACGACTATGCCCACCATCCGGGCGAGCTGAAGGCGCTGCTGGACACCGTGGAGACGCTCAATTACAAGCGCTCCATCGCTGTCTTCCAGCCCCATACCTACTCCCGCACTGCGGCGCTGTTTGACGATTTCGTCACGCAGCTCAAGCGCCCCGATGTCCTCTTCCTCGCGGAGATATACGCCGCGCGCGAGAAAAACACCATCGGTATCTCTTCCGCGGATCTTGCCGCGAAGATAGACGGCGCGCGCTTCTTCCCGACCTTTGACGGGCTTGAGGCCGCCCTGCGCGAGACGCTTGAACCGGGCGACATCGTGCTCACCGTCGGCGCGGGCAACGTGTATAAAATAGGCGAGGACATACTTGCTGACAACGAAGAGTAATCAAAAAGGCCATCCGCGAGGGTGGCCTTTTGCGTAAAACGGTTTTTTAAACATCAAAAAATTTACATAAATCCGGAGGTACAAGTATGACTGACTACACAAAAATGTATGCGGAAAAGCTGACGACCGCCGACGAGCTGGCGGCGCGCGTTGAGAGCGGCTGGAGCATTGGCATGGACACCTCCGTGTCCGCGGCGCCGGCGATAGTCTCCGCGATAGCCCGCCGCGCGGCCGACGGCGCGCTGGACGGACTGACCGTGCAGACGATACTCGACGCCTACCCCTTCGAGTTCTATGCCGACGAGTCCCTGCGCGGAAAGATGACCGGTATGTCGTGGTTCTCAGGCGGCGGAGCGCGCCGCGCGATAAACGGCGGCTGGGCGGATATTCTTCCGGCCTACTACCGCGACATTCCCAAGCTCATCCGCGAGAACTACGAGTATGACGTCGTGCTGCTCTCCGTCTCGCCGATGGACAAGCACGGATATTTCAGCCTCGCCACCGCGAATTCCTACACCGAGGCGCTGCTCGACCGCACGAAGCGTGTGTTCCTCGAGGTCAACAGCTTCCAGCCCCGCGCCATCTGCGGCGGACAGGTGCACATCAGCCGCGTTGACGGGCTTATCGAGCACAACGCACCGCTGCCCGTCATGGCTCCGGCAAAGATCGACCCCGTCAGCGAGACGATAGGCAACATCATCGCCGAGCAGATACCCGACGGCGCCTGCATCCAGCTCGGCATCGGCGCGATACCCGACGCGACGGGCATGGCGCTCAAATCCAAGCACGACCTCGGCATCCACACCGAACTGTTCACCGACTCCATGGTCGAGCTTATCGAGTGCGGCGCGGTCAACAACAGCCGCAAGCAGATACACCGCGGCCAGACCGTCACGACCTTCGCCTACGGCTCGCAGCGGATATACGACTATATCGACGATAACCCCGCCATCGCCATCCTGCCTGTTGACTATGTCAACGATCCGGCGGTTATCTGTCAGAACGACAACATGATATCCATAAACTCCGCCATCGAGGTCGACCTCTTCGGCCAGGTCTGCGCGGAGAGCATAGGCACAAAGCACATGTCCGGCTCCGGCGGCCAGATCGACTTTGTCCGCGGCGCGTGCCAGTCGAAGGGCGGCAAGAGCTTCATCGCCTTTGCATCTACCACCAAGGGCACGATAAGCAAAATCTGCGCGAGCCTCACGCCCGGCGCGGTCTGCACCACGAGTAAAAACGACGTGGACTACGTCGTCACCGAGTACGGCATCGCGCATCTGCGCGGTCAGAGTCTCGCATCCCGCGCGCGCCAGCTCATCTCAATAGCTCACCCAGACTTCCGGGATGAGCTGATGTTTGAAGCGAAAAAGCGCGGAATAATGATTTGATACCGAAAATTACAGTACTTTTTACTGCATAAATCTCCTGACGGCCAGCGATAAAAAGCACCGGATTTGCCGGCGTAAAAAAGTTTTTAAAAAAATTTAGAAAAACCTATTGACTTTAGCGCCTAAAAGGAGTAAAGTGTGCCCATCAACAACGGAGGCAGAAGAAATGAAGGCTAATTGCTTCGCATTTGCATACGGCTATTACTATTACTTTATGATAAAAAGTAATAGCGTTTTGTGCTGCGATAAGTTGCCCGATGTTTGATATTTAAACTGCTTTTAGGGTGCCGCACAAACGCTTGTTTGTGCGGCACTTTTATTTTTCCGTTGCGAGCAAAGACAAGGAGATATGAAAAATGAAAAACTTGAAAAAACTCACCGCTGTACTGTGTACCCTCGTGATGCTGCTGGCGCTGTGCGCTTGCGGCAATACCGCCGCCCCGGCTGCGGATCCGACCGAAGCTCCCGCCGCCGAAGAGAGCTCCGCTCCGTCTGATGACGTCGCCGCAGACCAGACCTTTGTCGTCGGCATCTGCCAGCTCGTCCAGCACGACGCGCTTGACGCCGCGACCGAAGGCTTTAAGCAGGCTCTGACCGACAAGCTCGGCGACAAGGTCACCTTCCAAGAGGGCAACGCCTCCGGCGATCCCGCTACCTGCTCCGTCATCGTCAACCAGTTCGTCTCCGACGACGTTGACCTCATCATGGCAAACGCAACTCCCGCGCTGCTCGCGGCAGTCGCTGCTACCAATGAGATCCCCATCCTCGGCACCTCCGTCACCGACTACGGCTCCGCGCTTGAGATAAGCGACTGGACCGGCGCTACCGGCTTCAACGTGTCCGGCACCTCCGACCTCGCTCCGCTCGACGGTCAGGCTGCAGTGCTCAAGGAGCTTTGCCCCGACGCAAAGGTCGTAGGCATCCTCTACTGCTCCGGCGAGCCCAACTCCAAGTTCCAGGCTGACACCATCACCCCGATGTTCGAGGAGCTCGGCCTTGAGGTCAAGGAATTCACCTTCGCAGACTCCAACGATGTTGCAAACGTCACCGCTACCGCCTGCTCCGAGTGCGATGTGCTCTACCTCCCGACCGATAACACCGCCGCCTCCTGCACCGAGGCCATCAACAACGTAGCGCTGCCCGCCGGTGTCCCCATCATTGCCGGTGAGGAAGGCATCTGCCGCGGCTGCGGTATCGCCAGCCTGAGCATCTCCTACTTCGACCTCGGCTACGCCACGGGCGAAATGGCATACGAGATACTCGTTGAGGGCGCAGACCCCGCCACCATGCAGATCCGCTTCGCTCCTCAGTTCACCAAAATCTACAACCCCACCAACTGCGAAGCTCTCAACATAACTGTCCCTGAGGACTACATCGCTCTCGGCTGATAACTGAAAAAGCACCTGTCAGAGACTCAAAAAGTCTCTGACAGGACAGTCTGTCAAAAAACATGTGCAGCAGGGCACAGATAAGAGAGCCGCGGGGGAGCTTGAGGGGGCAAGGCCCGCCTCAAATACAATAAACCGCCGTCCAAAAGTCTTGATGCATCAATGACTTTTGGAGCAAAGCAGCATTTTGATATTATCAAAATGCTCGGCGGATGAAGCTTGTCAAAAAGGCCTCACAGGACTTTTTTGACAAGCTGACCTGTCAGAGACTCAAAAAGTCTCTGACAGGATTGTCGGCGTTTATAAAAAATAGGTTTTAAGGAGATTTTATCGTGAGTATTACGGCATATTTCGCTTCACTCAGCCTGCTGAAGCTCGTAAAGAATCTGCCCGGCGGAGTTGCGCAGGGGCTTATATGGGGGCTTATGGCTCTCGGAGTTTACATCACTTTCCGTCTGCTCGACGTGGCAGATCTGACTGTTGACGGCTCCTTTACCACCGGCGGCGCTGTGACCGTGATGCTGATACTCGCGGGCGTTCCCGCGTGGGCGGCGCTTCTGGTCGCCGTCATTGCCGGTATGCTTGCGGGGCTTTGCACCGGACTTCTCCACACGAAGCTCGGCATCCCGGCGATACTGGCCGGCATACTCACGCAGTTTTCGCTCTATTCCATAAACCTGCGCATCATGGGCATGGCGGCGAACAAGGCGGTCAGCGTGGATAAGTTCTCGCTTGTCCTCTCCTCCCGCAGCATTTCCTCCGCTATCCTGACCGGCGCGCTCATCGCGCTGGCGCTCGTTTCACTGTTCTACTGGTACTTCGGCACCGAGCAGGGCTCCGCGCTCCGCGCTACCGGCAGCAACCCCAACATGAGCGCGGCACAGGGCATCAATGTCAATCGCATGAAGGTGCTCGGCCTGGCTCTCTCCAACGGCATCGTCGCCCTCTCCGGCGGACTGATGGCGCAGTATCAGGGCTTCGCGGACGTCAACATGGGCCGCGGTGCGATCGTCATCGGCCTTGCCGCCGTCATAATCGGCGAGGTTATTGCCCGCGCGATACTCGGCAAGCATCTGAATTTCTTCGGTACGCTGACCTTTACGGTCATCGGCGGCGTGATATACTACGCGGTCGTCGTTATCGTCCTCTGGCTGCGGCTGAATTCCAACGACCTGAAGCTGTTTACGGCGATAATCGTCGCGGTATTCCTCGCGGTGCCATACCTCCGCGCAAAGCGGCTGAATTCCTTCGGGAGACTGAAAAGAAAGGCGGCGGAGAACGATGCTTGATCTTATAAACGTACGTAAGACCTTCAATAAAGGCACAATAAATCAGCGCGTAGCGCTCGACGGCATTAACCTCCATCTTGAAGACGGAGATTTCGTCACGGTCATCGGCGGCAACGGAGCCGGTAAATCCACCATGCTCAACGCCGTGGCCGGTGTCTGGCCGGTGGATGACGGGCGCATCATCCTCGACGGCGAGGACATCACCGCGCTGCCCGACTACAAGCGCGCAAAGTATATCGGCCGCGTGTTCCAAGACCCCATGATGGGCACAGCGCCGAACATGCAGCTTGAGGAGAATCTCGCCCTCGCAATGCGCCGCGGCCAGCGCCGCGGGCTTGGCTGGGGCGTGACCAGAGCGGAGCGCGAGGAGTACCGCGAGAAGCTGCGCGGCCTCGGCCTCGGCCTTGAGGATCGTATGACGGCCAAGGTCGGCCTGCTCTCCGGCGGCCAGCGCCAGGCGCTGACGCTGCTCATGGCGTCTCTGCGCCGCCCGAAGCTGCTGCTGCTCGACGAGCACACCGCGGCGCTCGACCCTGCGACTGCGGCGAAGGTGCTGGAGCTGTCGGATAAGATCGTCGCCGAGAACGGCCTGACCGCGATGATGATAACCCACAACATGAAGGACGCGATAAAGCACGGCAACCGCCTTATTATGATGAATGAGGGGCGGATAATCCTCGATATCAGCGGCGAGGAGAAGCAGAAGCTCACAAAGCGCGACCTCATGGATAAGTTCGCAGAGATCGCGGGAATGCAGGTCGAATCCGATCAGGTCCTGCTGACCAGATAAACAGGATATTTAAAAACCCTCTGTATGTACCGAATCATACGGAGGGTTTTATATAATAGTAACAGGGCATAGCTTTCAGCTATGCCCTGTTACTATTATTATATTTATGCCGCTCAGGCTGCGCGGTGGAACACCACGTCGCCGTCGGAGAGACCCTCACCGTCCATGGTGATGGTGTCGGCCTCGCCGTCGTATATGACGGTCTCGGTCTCGGAAGCGATGGTCAGCTTTACCACGCCGTCCTCAACGGTGTATGTGCCGTTAGAGCTGACGGAGTCGATAATGGCGATGAACTGATCCTTGGGGAAGTAGGTGGCGAGGAAGTCCTCGATGCTGACGTTGTTGTCCATCTCGAAGAGGGCTTCCAGACTGTCTACCTCGCAGTAGGCCAGCAGCTCGTCAAGAGTCATGTTGTTGTCCGCCGCAAGCTCAGTGTAGACATCCTCGACCCATTTGGTGAAGCCGACCTGAAATGCGGCGAGAACCTTGTCGACAGTGGCGTCGAGGGACTGGCCGTCCACTTTCAGATAGAAGCTGCCCTTGTCGGTCACTTCGATGGTGAGGATCATGGTCACGGTGCCGAGATCGACGTCGGCCATTATCGCGTCGGCCGAGTCGGGATTGAGCGCAGAGTTGAAGGCGGTCACGAATATGTCGGTGACGTCGATGTCATCGGAGACCCAGTTGCCGACGAGCTTCGCAGTGATGATCTTGTCGGTGGCCTGCGAGATGAGGTCGGCGCTGTCCTGATAATCGCCGAGAGCGGTGAGCAGCTCGATCGCGTTCTCGTAATCGCCGGCGTCGAACGCCGCTTTGGCGATCTGGTAGTCGCATTCCTTGGCCTGATCGGCGCTGTCCTCGTAGTCGCCGAGAGCCTTGAACATTTCGGACGCGGAGGCATAATCGCCGTCAGCCATCAGCTGCGCGGCCTTCTTGTAGTCCGAAGAATTGCAGCCGGTAATAGAGAACATTACAGCTATCATAAGGACTGCCGCAAGTACCTTTTTGATGTTTTTCATATCTTTTCCTTTCTGTTCTTGTTGTCGTGCGGTGATTAAGCTGATTTTATCAGAGGGCGCGGGGGTTGTCAATCACTCCGCGTCCAATATCTCACAATTGTCAAGCGCGTATTCAAGAAAGGTGGCGATAAAAACTCTGTAATTCAAAACAGTTTTGCCACACATGACAATTTCGACGGTTTTTGCCTGTATTGCACCGATTCTGCACGGAAAATTGCGTTTTGCGCAGAAGGAGTTACCATGGTGCAGGGAGTGGAAGTTGAAAAAAGAAAGGGCAATATAAAGAATACCTCTGTCATTCCGAGACCAGTGACACCGGTCACTGGTCGTGGGAATCCGTTTCCTTTTTAGACAGCAGTATATTTCCGCGTGGAGTAAAGGAGAACGGATTGCCACGTCGCTTCGCTCCTCGCAATGACAGGGTGACTTGGGACGGTGCGCCGATTTATCACCGGAAGCACGTCGCTGCATTTTTGGGACGGCACAGTGGCCGTCCCCTACGGGCGTGAGTTATCGTGCACACTTTCTTTTCCATTCTGCTCGTATCGCTGCTCTGGAGACCCCTTTCCCCAGTGTGCGCACTGGGGACTGTCTCGCTGCGGCTCGGTCACGGCGCGGCTCTGACATGCCACCGGCATGTCATTCACTACCGCGCCGCCGCTTCGCTACCCTAAAAGGGGCAGCGCTTCGCGGCAAAGGTTTAGGACTGGCGCGGTGGTTCCTCTGCACTCTCTTGGCGCCCCTATTAGGGGAGCTGGCGGCCGTAAGGCCGACTGAGGGGTCGCCAGGGCACAGAAAGTGCCAATAGGAAAAAGAGAGAGCAGCGTACAGATTACAGCCGTTATTCAGCTGCGCTTCACAGCAAGGATTTGAAACGCCGCGGTGAATTTTTTTCACCGCAGCGTTGTATATTAATATGAGTAGAACATAACACAAAACGGGTAAGGAGAAAAGCCATGACAAAGAGACCGGAATGGAAAAAGCTCATCGTATCAATATTGATACCGCTGGCCGTCGGTGGAGCGGCGGCGCTGATTGCAAACGGTAGCTTCAAGGATTTCGAGGCGCTGAACAAACCTCCTCTCGCGCCGCCTGCGTGGGCGTTCCCGGCCGCGTGGACGCTGCTGTATATCCTCATGGGCATCGCGGCCTATCTCGTGTACTGCTCCGAAAAATACCCCGGCCGCATCGAGCGCGCGCTCACGTTTTACGCGGTGCAGCTGTTTATGAACTTCTGCTGGACGCTCATCTTCTTCAACCTCAAGCTCTACCTTGCGGCCTTCATCTGGCTCGTGCTGCTGTGGGCCGCCATCGCCGGCACGGCGCTGCTGTTCCGCTTCATATCGAAGCCCGCAGGCTGGCTGATGCTGCCCTATCTGGCATGGGTGACATTCGCCGGTTACCTTAATCTGGGAGTATATATCCTTAACCGATGAGCCGAAAAGCAATTACTTCAAAAAAATTTCGGCACTCGCAAATAAGTGTATAAATATATCCGTACCGCATGAAAAAAGTTTCCGCGAAGTTTGTGTAAAAACTGAAATTTGCCTGAAATTATCGGGTTTTCCTTGCATCCGGCCGGGCAATGTGCTAAAATACTAACGATAGTGCATGGGAGATAGATGCGCTCATTTCCAGAACAGGGAGGGACGTATATGGAAAATAAAGCCAAGATAATCACGGTAGCAGGCAAGGGCGGAGTAGGCAAGACTTCTATCTGCGCGTCCATAGTGAGACTGCTTGTTGAGAAGTACCCCGACAAGAAGATACTCGCGATCGACGCCGATCCTGCCGTCGGTCTGTCCGTTGCTCTTGGCGTGGATGTGAAGCTGACGCTGGACGATATCCGTATGAGCATCGTTGACAGCGTTGAAAACGGAGAGACAAGAGAAGCGCTGGAGCTTCTCAGCGAGGCGCGGTTCAGAATTTTTGACGCGCTGGTTGAGATGCCGGGTTTCGTGTTCCTTGCGATAGGCCGTCCGGAGAGCTCCGGCTGCTACTGCAAGGTCAACTCCTACCTGAAGGAAGTTATCGGACTTCTGGCAAACAGCTTTGACTACGTTGTAATCGATGGTGAGGCGGGGATCGAGCAGATCCAGCGCCGCGTGATGGAAAAGGTGACTCATCTGCTGCTCATTACCGACCAGAGCAAGAAGGGCGCCCAAGTCGTCAGCACCATCAAGAACGTGGCGGACGAGCTTATCGCCTATGACAAGATAGGCGTCATCGTCAACCGCGTCACCAACCCCGAACTTGCGGATCTGATAAAGGTTCCGGGCGTGGATATCCTCTCGTTTATCCCCGCAGACAAGACCTTTGCCGCAAACGACATCAAGGGCAAGAGCGTTATGGAGCTTCCGGCGGATTCCGCGATGCTCGCGGGCGCGAAAGAGGCTCTGACCAAGATCGGGATACTCTGAGATCCCGCAAAACGGTATTCAATGGGGCATAATCCCGCTGCTCCATAAAATAGAAAACTTAAAGAAGAGGTGTAACATTTGAAAGATCTTAAGCATCTGATCTACTTTGAAAGTCTGCTTGAGAACGCCAACAACGAGCTGGTGCAGAAGGCACAGGCGGAAGGCAACCTCGCCCTCGGCTATACCTGCTACCATGTTCCCGAGGCGCTGCTCAACGTAGGCAACTGCTTCTCGGTGCGTCTTCGCGCGCCGCACACCGGCTCCATCGACATCGCAACCTACTACATGTCCAACTACACCTGCGAGTTCGCACGCGCGCTCGTCGAGCGCGGCATCGAGGGCGGCTACCAGTTCCTCGACGCGATGATAGGCGTTGACGCCTGCTCCATGATGAACCGTGCAATGGAGCACTTTGAGATCCTCAAGGTCAACGAGAAGCCCAACTTCTTCGTGACCCACTGCGACATCCCCTACAAAATCACCGACTACACCCTCGACTCCTACGTCAAGCAGATGCGTATCCATGTGCTCGACAAGCTGACCGAAGTCTACGGCGTGGACACCTCCGACGCCGCCATCCGTCAGGCAGTCGCAGAGCACAACGAGGTCTGCTCCATCATCTCCGAGATGGCAGAGATGCGCAAGGCAGAGAACCCCGTCATCACCGGCTATGAGTTCCATGTCATCAACCTCGTTTCCTACACCTGTCCGAAGGCTCTCATCCTGCCTTACCTGCGTGAGACCCTGAAGGAGCTGAAGAAGCGCAAGCCCGACGAGAAGTCTCCGTTCCGTGCCCGCGTTGCGATAGTCGGCTCCGAGATCGACGATCCTCAGCTCACCAAGCTCATCGAGGGCTGCGGCGCTCTGGTCGTGTCCGACCGTTACTGCTTCGGCTCCACTCCCGGCCGCGAGGTCATCGAGCTCAAGGACGACGAGGACGCTCTGCGCCAGATCTGTCTGCACGTAATGGAGCACTCCGAGTGCGCACGCTACATATCCGACGAGAAGGTGCATCAGCGTCGTGAGACCGCTGACCGCCTCGCAAAGGAGTACAACGCCGAAGGCATCATCTACGAGCAGATGAAGTACTGCGACTACTGGGGCTTCGAGCGCGCTCTGGTTTCCCACATCATGCACGACGAGTACGGCTGGCCCGTCCTGTCCATCGACAGACTGTACAACAACGGTAACTCCGGTCAGCTCCGCACCCGTGTTCAGGCCTTCGTTGAATCCCTTGAGATTAAGCGTATCCACAAAGAGGAGGGCAAAGCATAATGGCAAAGAAGGAAAAGATACAGTATCCGAATCCGGAATTCTGGAAATGCAAAGATGAGATCGACTGGGCGAAGCAGTGGGAGAACCTCAAAGAGGTCGGCGGCATCGCTTGGGATCTCCTCAAGGCTACCGACTGGAAGCAGTTTGGTCAGGATCGTGTAAATGATATTAAGGCCGACTTCGAGCGTGCCAAGGGCGAGTACAAGGATTTCATGGCTCTCGACGCCGCCGGCAAGAAGGACCGCATCCTCAACGGTGAGAAGAGCCTCGGCCGCCTCTACCGCAAGGGCGCCATGGCCACCGTCCGCCGTGAGTGGCGCGGTATCAAGGACACCGCTTATGACTTCTATGAGTGGGCACGCATGTGGGGCATGCTGCTGATGACCTTCTCCAAGGATCTCATCCCCGCCCTCAACTCCACTCTGTACTACCGCTGGATGGTCTCCTACTTCTGCTGCCATAGCTTCATGGATAAGAACACAATGGGCATGCGCGGCTATAACCTCCGCATGAGCCACGAGCTGATATACTGCATGTACCGCTTCGTCGCAGAAACTCTTGTTCTGCTCGCAAAGTGCGACAGCAAAAATGGCAACAGCGGTGCCCTCAATCAGCGTCTCATTCTCTTCGACGAGATGACCATGGGTCAGCTTATGGCCGGCTTCCCGGATATGCTGGGTATCCCTTATCAGCTCATGCCCGTGTTCCTGCTGTCCATGCTCGACCAGCTCTCCTGCATCCCCTACATTGACGCTGTCGAGTCCTACGGTCTGCCTTCCGACACCTGCCCCGTCCCGACCTCCGAGTGCGGTGCGCTTGTCGTTGACGCTTTGCCGCACATTGGCAGCTGCTTCATCTCCTCCTCCATGCCCTGCGACGGCTCTACCATGGCCTCCTCCTATATGGCCCGCCGCTTCCCCGAGCTGCCTACCTTCCACCTCTGCTTCCCGACCCAGTATCTCGACGAGAGCACCCTCCAGTGCGGCGTTGAGGATATCAAGGCCTGCATAAAGTTTGTTGAGGAGCAGACCGGCACCAAGTGGAGCTGGGATGCATACTTCACCGCAATGAAGCGCTTCAATCAGGAAACCGCATACGAGCTGGAAAAGTGGGATATAAACAAGACCAACAGGCCGCAGCTGCTCGGCCCGTGCTACGAGCTGTTCCGCAAGTACAATTACGAGATGGACGGCGGTCTTGATCCTCGCGTTATGACTACCTGTGAAAAGGTCAACA
>OLGE01002364.1_pt1 | contig 16789 bp, 17 predicted proteins | sample 1605151 | NCBI WGS metagenome assembly OLGE01 (sample SAMEA3888912, study PRJEB22519) | human gut metagenome | biome: human gut; feature: human-associated habitat; material: faeces | place: Denmark | collected 2010
TCAACGATTTCTTGCTTTGAGAGCTTTTTGTGTCGGGTAAACGCTGCTATAAATTGCGGCAGTGAACCGTCGAACGTTTCCTCCACGAAGCCCACGCTTTTCTTCGTAAGCCAGTCCTGCTTTGATAGGACAGAAACGACATTTCCCGAGTTATTTTGAAAAATGCCCTTTTCGCAAAGTTTCCTCAGCATCGTATAAGTGGTGGACTTCTTCCAAGAGAATTTCTGTTCACAAAGCTGCACCAATTCTCTGGAGGAAACCGGCTCATGCTCCCAGATCAAGTTGGCGAACGCCAGCCCCATATCTCCACGCCTGTAATTTTTCCTCATAAGTCTCCTCCCTGTCTACTAGCATTAAACCGCCTTTAGTCTAATGCTTGTAGACCCACTTTGTCAAGCGTGATCACTTATTGACGGACTAGCAAAGTGTGCCATTCTATACTAAAAAACCTCCATCCACAAAACGGGATGGAGGTTACGGCTTATTCGGCTAAATTTCTTGTAATCTTTTGCTGCAAATCTGTGCGCTCACCAACATTGATTAGCCTGCCGCGCGTTCTGTATCCAGCAGCCGAACAGCTTCCTCCATTTCAATCGTGATGTACGCTTTTGCGGTATTTTCCTGATACACCGCCGCCGTGCCGTCTTTGCAGAACGCCTGGGCGCTGCCGATATGCACCATGCGGTCGTGTTCGTCGAGGTAGAGCTACACACCGCCGCTTTCATCCATAAAATATCCGCGGCCGTCGGCGACATCCTGATGGTTGATCCGAACAATATGCGTATCAAGCAGCGCAACGAGTCGTTTTCGCTGCAAGCCGTCCGGTTTGTCCAGTTTCCTTGCCGCAGGCTTCGGCGCATAGGAAAATCGCTCCGTTTCCGTTTGCAGGAGCTTTCCTACGCGGCCGATCAGTTCCTCCACCTTATCCAACCGGACATATTCTCCCGGCTGGTGTGCGTGGTAATAACCGGTACTGAGGTTGACCGCAGCGAGATTCAGTTGCGGTGCCAGAATGGAAATGTCGCTGAAGCTCCCGAACGCCGTCTGAAACCCAAATCCGTTGATATACTGCTCAAACTGCCGGTTGCGGCATTGATAGAATACGGCGTCGTTGCTGCCCATGCGATCCAGCTCCACGATATAATTGACGTCCGGTTTGATTCCGGACTTTGTAAAGGCACGTGCACCGTGACCGCCGGTTTCCTCATCCTCACAGAACAGGACGTGACAATGACAGCTCTGGATCAGACGCAGGATCATATATACGCCCGCCCGGTCGTCGCCGCCAATTCCCTGCGGTGACATCATGACCGTGCCGTCTGCGGAATAGCAGATTGTTTCCGGTTGGGTGCGATGGACGGTGTCCAGATGCGCAGCCAGCAGGACAGGCACCGTCCCTTGTGCGTACAAAAAGCCTCGTTGCTTCCGCACGGCATATCCGTTCTCAATCAACTCTGTTTCTAACGCCTGCTTGAGACGTTCCTGTGAAAACTGAAAAATTTCTTCAAACTCCATCGCCGCAAACTGCGTCAGCTTTAAGCACTGCTCATATAAATTACGCATATTGTTCCTCCAATTCTACTTGCGCATAGCGGCTTCTCTTGCAAAACAGTAAGCCGCATAAATCCTTACAACAACTACGCGCTGCGCAGGTACGGCAATTTGCCAGCTCTGCTTCTTCACAGGATGGACAAAGCTGATTCGTCCGTCCGCGCCGGTCGATCACCGGCCGCAGCGCTTCTCTCGGAAGCAGTTTCCCACAGCAGCTGCACGGCTGCATACACTCCGCGCAGTAAAATCCGTCGCCGTCTAAAAAATGGCCGCTGTTTTTCGGAACCACACTTCCGCACGCTTTGCATACGCACAGTTCTTCACATTCCCCGCATCGCGTCGAATTGCAACGACCATGGGGCTGACCGCAACCGACGCAGCGCGCCGCGCTTCCGATATCCAGATGCCCATAGTCCCCATAGCCTTTCATCAGTGACAACGCGGCATAGCCGTTCTCATAATCCGTGTAATGCAGGCTGCCCTGCACGGTTGTCCAATAAGGCCGGATTTCTGTAAGGGTCGTATTCGTTTTCCAGAGATTCGGCAGGCCAAGGCATCTTGCGATCACGCTTTGCACCATGCTCCGGTAGAGCTTTCGCACATCGTCGTCATTCTGCGGATATAGTCTTGATTGCAGCAGCACACCGTCCCGATAGCAGAAAATCTGCCGCGTCAGTCTCGGCGCGCGGTAGAACTGCTCTTTGACGCCATCGTCGACCGTAAAGAATACCATGCTCACGCCGTCGCCCATATAGGACTGGCAACCGGCCCGCCATCCACCGTCTGCTAAACAGTGACAGGAATGCCATGCGTTTTTCTTCGCTGACATCTCCAAAAAGTCGCACGGATGAACGGATAGAACGCCGGTCTTGCTGATCCGCACCGGATTGAGCGCATCAGCCAGCCGCGCGAAAACCGCGTTGTAGGGCTTGACTCGTGCGGTATGGAGCGTATCCCCGTGTCCAAGCTCCCGCTCTGTTTCATATTGGTCGATGCCGAATTTTGCGCACAGCCGGTTGATGATGCGGCTTGCCTTCATGCCAGCGTCGCACTTGATATGTCCGCGGTTCCGGATCACCGGCAGCCGGGATTCATCCGGAACGGTCGCATAATCCGCCGTCGCAGCGTCCAGCGCGTCCCGAAATTCTTCCAGTCGTTCGCCGGTCAGCCCTGCTTCCTCCGCGAGCGTCAACATTTCAAATTTTGTTTCGTCCACGCAGGCCCGGTCAAGCTGCCGCTGCTCGGATAGATCGAACACAACCGCAAGCTCCTGCTCCCGCCAGTTCGGGTGACGGCGCAGCAGCTCCAGAAGTGGCGTTTTCATCTGCCGCCACTGGTCGAGGTTTGCTTGAACGCCGTCCGGTGTAAACGCCAGCTTATATTGATACATGACATTGTAAAACGCCTCTGTGATATTGTTCATTTTTTACATAATCACTCCTATTCCAATGTTTCATATATTAAATTTCTGTTTTTGGTTGTGTTTTTTCTGCAAATCGCGTATAATACAAATGTAAGGAATGCACGGAATCCCGTGAAATCGAAGGAGGTATTACGATGGAGCTTGCAAAAATCACGTCAAAGGGACAGATCACGATTCCGGTCGCCATTCGCAGGATGCTCGGCGTCAAGGACGGCGATAAGGTTCTGTTCGTGCAGGAGGGCAACAAGGTCGTTATGCTCAATGCTTCGGTCAACGCGCTCATGGAAGCGCAGAAGGCGTTTCAAGGCGTTGCCGACGAGCTTGGCATTGCAGATGAACAGGATGTTGTAGATATGGTAAAGGAAATCCGGAAAGAAAGGCATGGAGAATACCAATGCGGATAATGCTGGATACAAATGTCCTGATCTCCATGATCCTGTTTCCCGGAAATCGCTTCACACGGATGCTGGAGTATATCACGCAGCAGCATACGCTGGTGCTGTCCTCATTTGTGGTAGATGAGCTTTTAGCCGTTGCAGACCGTAAATTCCCCACAAAACGGGATGTGATCGACCGCTTTTTAGCCAGACTTGGCTACGAGCTTGTCTATACGCCCCATAATATGCAGGCTGGACTGTTTACCATCCGCGACATGAACGATTATCCTGTCCTTTACACGGCAATCGTGGAAGATGTAGATATTCTGATTACGGGTGACAAGGATTTTACGGACATTCCGATTGAGAGACCGGAGATTCTGACACCAACAGATTTCATTGCAAAGTACTTGAAGCCATGACCGGGAGGACGCTTTCGTCCTCCCGGTTTTACCGCCTTACTATGCTGCTTCCATCAGATCTTCTGTCAGCACATCCACAAGCAGACGACCCGCAAGGTCGCCCGTGTGAATCGTGACCTGATCATTTCGCAGCTGCACCAGTTCTTTGATGCGCAGTTCATGGCTGTCTGCCGCAAGCTGCTTATCTTTCTGCGTCAGCCGCTTGGCAAGCTGCTTCTGCCAGATCTTCAGGAATGCGCGCACCTCGCCAATATCGTCATTCTGGCGATTATACTGGGTGCGGACCTGTCGTACCGTGCCGCCCGGCTCTGCCTCTACGGTATAATAGGGGGTGTCCGGTTCGGCTGTCTTTCTCAGAAACAGCAGATAGCTTTCCCTGCGCTCCATACGCTCCCAGTAGACATCACTGTTGGCAATGCAGTGGCAGAGTCTCCGGCTGTCCATGAAAATATCTTCCAGCTTATCTGGAACCTGAATCTGGAACTGTTTGCCTGTAAACGCAAACTTTTCCCGGATCGCCTGCAAATTCTGTTCTATATGCGGATATGTCTGAAGGAGCTCTCCGGCACGAAGGGTCAACTGCATTTCCTCTCCGCGGGCGGCCAATTCGTCATGCCGCTGCTGAAGTTTGCGTACACGATACACGATGGGGTCGTTTGTGTCATAACCGAAGCGGAACGCCATGGAAAGGTAGTCCCGCCACAGTTCAATGACACGTTCGCTGCTCAAATTCAGTTCCTGCATCTGCCTGTTCAGGTAATGCTGGATCTGCCCATAGCGCATCCGATCTGCAATGAATTGCAGCTGCTGCGGGTCAATATGTTCCTTGCACATCCACTGGATCGCAAAATCTGAGATCGGCTTTCCTGTCTGCTTTTCAAATTGCAGCCATTCCAGAAATGCACGCCCGCCCTGATTCTTCCGCAGCCGTGCAAGTTCCAGTCGGTTCAGGCCGAGTTTTGGTGCAAGACCTCTCTGCACGGGTGTTGTCTGAAAAATTGAACTCAATTTGTAATAATCCTTCGTACATTCCACTGCAAGCCGGAACAGACCGGCTTTTGTCAGCTGCTCCAAATTCGGCATCCTTTTCAGTACGACAAGATATTTTTCCGGGTCTATTTTCATTTTGGTGCGGGTCAACTCCGGCAATCCAGTTTTCTGCAAATATGTTCTTGCGAGATATGGAACCGTTTTCCCGTACACGCGACCGCTTTCATCCGGGTAATATCCCTCGCTGCAGTTGCAGCCTTTGATCCAACGCGATGTGCGCTGCTTATAAACGCCCCAGTAAAATGCCTGCACCGGTTTTGCGTCCGCGTCAAAGATCGCGCGGCGGAACTCATGGTAAAATGCCTTGATATTCCTGTATTTCTCTTTGTCATAGGTTCGTTCCGCCCAAAATTCCCGGATCACAAAGCCGCCCGGATAAGGCTGCATCAGATACAGGATATTCCGCCCTGTGCGCAGCCGGCCCATCTTGCCGAAGGATTTGAACTGCACCGATTTTCTGCATCTGGGGCATCTGGCAACCGCATTGTGCTTCGGCTTCCGAATCGGAACCTCGCGGTCACAGTAGCTGCAATAACCGGTTTTGGTACCGCCGCGCCGGTATTGATAGAACATATAATTCTGCTCGACGCCGACCTTGCTGACCCATCTGTCCCAGTCCTTTGGAAGCGGAGGCACAAGCGCCATCGCCGCATCCCACGGATCGGTTTCTTTCTTGTGCCGGGCCAGAAGCTGCTTTTCCCGAATCCCTTCCTGAAACTCCCGGATTGCCACAATCGCCTCCCATTTGGAATGCAGATATTGGCTGATCACAGCGGAATCACGGGATGAGATCTGCGCGTCAGAGATGCCAAATCCCTGCTGCGGTAAATTGCGAAGCATCGCGGTACGCCACTTCTTTTCCACGAAACTGTATGTCAGGAAATCCTGCGCATCATAGTCAAGAAACAACTCGTACACCGGCTTTCTGCCTCCGGCAGCCAGATTTTTTGTCAGATAGATCGCGACCTTCAGAATCCGATCAAACCGCTTGCATCTGGCGTAGTACTCGTGTTCATAGCGCAGTTCTTTTCGGAAATATCCGCTCTCTATCATCGGTTCGTTTTCCGCCTGCTTCAGCATCGCAGTCGTTGCCCGCAGAACAGGCAATTTTTCTAATTCTTTTCGCTTCATTCGTTTATACCGCCTCACATTCTTCAAAATTGTCATCATACCAGGTATCCGGCAGACGCTCCTTGCCGTCGATCACGCACAGCGAAAGATGCTCGATCTTCGGTCCATTCACGGATTCTCTGGCAAATGCCAGAATATCTCCGAGCTTGCCCTTTGCGCGCGGGTGCTTGCCGCGCACGACGGCGTAGCCATTCCATGCCTGCGCACGTTCTCTTTTGACATCACAGCCATCCGGCATCTGCGGATGGTCTGCCATATACGCAAGCGCATGCAGGAAAAACTCCTGTGGCTCCAGCTTTCGGAGCACCCAGAGCTGCGTGCAGGAGATTCTGGAATCTACCGCATCCTCATCCAGATCGCCGCACGGACGAACCAGATAGTATTCCGAGTTCTGAAAATCCCCATAATAGCGCAGGCAGTCCATCGGGTTTGCCGCGCAATGAAACCCATTCGCCTGACAATTTGCCTGTTCCGTTACATTCAAGCCCATCTTTAGCTGATAGCCAAGGCAGACCATACCTGGGCACATTCCTTTATAAGCGATCATCCGGCCATGCCTCCCATCAGATCAAACATAGAAAACTGTTCTTCATCGGGCGATTTCTCCGGCTGCGGCATTTGAATGACCTGCTCCGGTTTTGCAGTCTTTGTCTCAGCTTTTGTCTTCTCCTTTTTGGGCTGACGCTTGGATTTGACTGGCGCACCCGGATACGGTTTTGGAACAAACGGTTCCTCCTTGATCTCATCCTCTTCGGCGTTTGCATCCCGGAAATATTCCTCTGCCCAGTCATAACAGGTATCCTCCGGCACATCGCCGCCGTAAATGCCGTTTGGCTGCGGCTCCATGCCGTTATCCTTCATTTCCGCAAGCAGATATTCCCGCGCTTTCCGGTTGATGAATTGCAGACAATGTGCCATACTCTTGCGCGGGTGCATGACCATCCGCGCGAACGCCGGATCGCTGAGACAGAGCGTCTGCACATACTCGGAAACGCACTCCTTGAGATTCCGTCGCGTCAATCGCTCGGTTTCCTTTTTCATGCGCTCCATCGACGCCTTGACCAGCTCCGTCTCGCTCATCTGCTCGATTTTTGCAAGCGCAGCCTGTTCAGCAGTACGCTTTTCCGCCTGCTGCCGCTCCCATTCTGCTTTCCGTTTGGCTTCTGCTTCCTCGTGCTGGCGGCGCCGTTCTGTTTCTGCTGCTGCAGGATCTTCCTGCTCTGCTTCTGTTTTGGCAACCGACTCCGCCGCAGGCTCTTTGCCCGGCGCTTCCGCAGCGGCGGCAGCTTTTTTCTGCTCGTGCTGCTGGATCAGCTTTGCCTGCAAGGTCTGCATTTCTGCCGTTTTGGAATCGTGTCCGTCCAATTCTGTCTGCTGGTTTTCCAGATCAAGCTCTGAAAATACGCCCATCTAAAAACTCCTTTCCATAGAAAATGGGCGCAGCGATCCTGCTGCGCCCATTCATGTGTTATATCCGATAGATCAGCGTGCTGAATGCGTCGAAGCAGTAGCACACGAATCCCGGATATTCTGCGGTCTTTCGTTTGATTTTCCTCTGAATTTCAGCGGCATCGCGTTCACCGATGCTGTCCGCGTCCTCCCAGAGCATTGCCGTAAAGCTGACGCCGTCCTGCACTTCGCGGACGTGCGCGCCAAGGCTGCGGCAAAATGTGCGAAGCTGCATGATCTCATTTCTCTTGTCCATATCTCTCCGGTCACGGTCAATTATGTTTTAACCGCTTTCAGCTTGACCTGAATCGTGATCTCGTCGGATCGCAAGATAGCATGGTCGATTTTTGCTTCAAGCACCCCCGGCATCGCCGTTTTCGGTATCTCATATAAGCTGTGGAAACGTCCAATGACCTTTCTGTCCGTTTTTACGATCACAGGAACCTCGTCGCTGAGGACGCCGATCTGATTTGCAAAATCCAGAACTGTAATTTTTCTCATATGCTATTTCCCTTCATTTTTGTATTGGCCGGGCCAGCAGCGGAGAAAACGCCACCGGCACGAACTGCTTCATATCCCGATAGTAATACCGCCGCTTTTCCGCATCGTACAGCTCCAGTACATCGGACGGTGCAACGCAGCGCCCCGGATAGTCTGCGGGCAGCTTGCCATTATAGCGGTCAAATACACGTTCCAGAACAGCCAAGTCCGGCTCATCTTTCGGACAATAGAGCTTTTCGTCGCGCACCAGCCGGTACTCGCTCGCGGGCGGCTGCTGAAAGCCTGCCTTGTGAAGCGCGTCGATCCCGGAGAACGCGAACGGTTTCGTTTTCTCCGTGTCCGTAAATTCCAGCTGATAGATGCGGCAGCCGAGCTGCTTACGCTGTGCGTTCAAAAGCGCTGCCAGCCGTGCGTTGCCGCCGGGCTGTAAAAAGGCTTGGTATTCTTCGTCCGGCAAGCCGAGGTATGCCTGCAAGGGCACACCATCCGGCTGTGCCTTGTGCCATCGTTCCACGCAAGCGTCTATCTCGGAAACCTCGCACACACCATGCAGATACCGCTCCCGGAACGTCATTGTTTTCGGCCCCTTCGCAGCATTTTTTCGGAGCGCAAGCTGCCAGTCGTCAAGTCCTTTATAATTAGGGTTCCATGTCAGCCGGCGGCATTGCAGTCCGTGCTTTCGTGCCATCAGATAGATCTTGGAGGCACCTTTCTCAACGTGAACATTCCGATACTTGTCCATGTCCTGCGCCTCGATGATCTCCTCCGTGCCGTTCTTTTTGAGGAATGCAAACAGCTCGTCCAGCTTGGACACGTTGTTTGCCCCGGCGGTCGCCGCGAAGGTGCGGTTCATCAGCGCATGGCAGATGTCAGCCTTGAGTAACCCTTCCGTCACATAGACCACTCTGGAACACGGATCGCCGACAAAGTGGATGGGGCTTTCCGAGGATGTTCCCATCGGCTTGCTGCTTGACGACAGCCAGAGGTATTTTGTGCCCTCCTTGTCGGCCGGCGCGTTTTCCTCCCGGATAGGAATGTCCAACCGGATCTGTGCGCCGCAGATCAATCCGTCGGCACTTCTGGCCGGGATCAAGATCCCGGCCGTGCGCGTTCCGAATCGAACCGTCCATCTGCCGTCCTCCGCCAGATAAAAGCCGGGAACGCCCTGCACGATGCAGCCCTGCTTCAAAAGCCGTGCCGTCAAACTCTTGCAGAGATAAGGCGGCGGGGTGCTTTTGAAGCCGAACCGTTCGACCTGGTCGTCCGTCAGACCGCGCACCTCACGCAGATGCGCACGGTGCTTCGGCGTCAGCGACAGCATGGAAAACAGCATCGAAAGTGTCTGATGGATCGCCTGTCTGGATGCCCTGACAGATTGCGCGATTTCCTGCGGCTGCCGGTTCTGGTAGTTCTGATACTCTGGCGCGTAATCTCCGGTTTGAAGCGCTTCGCAGATCTCCCGATAGGCGTCCGCGTTGCTGATCCCGTAGACCTTTGCATAGAGCGCCAGCATCCCACCGGACTCCTGACAGTAATTACAGTGCCATACGTCCCGTGACGTTTTCAGATAGAGCTTGCCGCGATGATCGCCGCAAAGCGGGCAGTCCACATACAGAAAGTCCGGGCCGCGCCTGCGGATATTGAGCCGCAGCAGCGCTGCAATATCTGTAATGTGGAACGGAAACTGTGAAGAACCGGCTCTGATAACGGCCACACCCTTTCATCCAAACTTGACGCTTCATCCGGCTTTCTGCTGCAGATTGTCCAGCAGAACGGACGCTGCGGCTTTGAGAATATTGTCCGCCTGATCGCAGCCATAGAGATACCATTTCAGGCTCGCCGGACGGCGCTGCGCGACCTGTTCGAGCGTCCAGCCGCGGCAGGTGCCGATCTGCACCACAACGGCCTTTGCCTCGTCCACCGTCATACGCTGCGTGATCTCGCTGACATCCATATCTGCCGTATAGGACGCGGCCTGCGGCTGTTCTGCAAGCTCTTCTGCGGCTTCTTCCTGCTGAGGCGGCAAAACATGAAGATCAGGTACTTCTTCCTGTGCTGCACTGACCGACTGCTCCTGCCGCACATCTACCGCAACGGACGTAAAGCCGTCCGTAACGTTCTGCACATCAGACGCGGTTGTTTCCGCAACGTGCTGTTCAGTGGGCGCAGAATCCATATCCATCGTCGGCGCTGTTTCTGCGGCAGTTTCCTCCGCAATGAGCGCTTTGGTTTCCTCTGCAGCCGCTTCTTCGACTTCTGTCTGGATCGGCACTTCTGACCCAAACAGCTCGCCGCCGTAGTCGCGGCTCACGTCGCAGAACTGGATACCGAAGCCGGCGTTTTCCAGTGCCATGTTGAGCGCGTCCTCCTGTGCGGCGCGGAGAAATTCCCCGCCGGGGACATTCTCCCTGCGCTGTTCGGAGGTAAAGCTGGCGGCCGGAACCGGATCGTCCTTGCTGAAATAAACCTGCGCTTCGATAATTGCCAGCTGGTCGCTGATGCGCAGCGGCTTCAGGAGCATTCTCCCGTTCGGGCAGGCCAGACGGAACCAGAGCCGCTTATAGCGGAGATCCAGCTTCCAGACCGGGTGCCCGGTTTTGACGGAGATCGTTTTGCGCAGGAGCTTCATCGGGTCAAAGCCCGGCACCTTGCGCAGCTGCTGCACGGCGGCGTTGTTCATCACAGTGGATTTGTTGTCATTCATTTCTTAGAACTCCTTCCATAAATAAAATAAGAGATGACTGCGCAAATTCTGCACATCCATCTCAACTTAACCGGCTTTTTTCAATTTCTGCTCTGTCGCGCCCTGCGGCAGAGCCTTTTGTCTGAATACCTGATTGTACTTTAAGATCCGTTCGGCAAGGCAGGTGTTCCGTTTGACCTTTCTGCCGGAGTGGATCGCCAGAAACAGCGCACGCTTCTGACCGACCAGAATGACACGCTTCTTTGCGCGTGTCACGGCGGTGTAGATCAGGTTCTTTGTCAGCAAAATGCGGTGCGCCATCAAAATGGGGATGATGACCGTTTCGTACTCCGACCCCATGGATTTGTGGATCGTAATGGCATACGCCAGTTCCAGATCGCCGAGCTGCGTTTTGGAATACTCCACGATGCGCCCATCAAAATCCACGCACAGCTTATCGGGTAGGATCTTGCAAATGCTCCCAATGTCGCCGTTGAACACACCCTTGAATTTTTGCCCGCACGCGGAATCATAACCTTCCAGACTGTAATTATTCTTGGTCTGCATCACACGGTCGTGCAGGCGAAAGATACGCTCTCCGAACGCCAGCTCCGGAATTTTTTCCGTATGCGGATTGACCGTCTCGCGGATCAGCGCATTCAGGCCGTTGGAGGACGCTTCTCCATCCGTCCGGTAGGGCGAGATGATCTGAAGCTGTCCAATGGACGTATCCTGCAATTCCCGCAGATAGAGCTCCTGGATCTGCGCCGCGGCTTCCTCCTGATTTTCTGCCTTGACGAACAGAAAATCAGGGCCATAGAACAGGCTGCTGTTTTCCTCGTTGATGAATTTGGCGTTGTAGGCGATCAGGCTGTCCTTGGACTGCCGGAAGATCTCATCGAGAACCGTCACCGGCACGATGCCGCTTCCAATCAGCTCCGCGAACACGTTGCCCGCACCGACGCTCTCCAGCTGATCGACGTCGCCCAACAGCAGGAGTTTCGTGTCCTTCTGTAAGCGCGTAAACAGCTGATGCGCCAGCCACATATCCACCATGGACGCCTCATCCACGATCAGAAAATCAACTTGCAGCGGCTTATCCTGCTTGTCCTTGCTGCAAAAATCGCCCTGCAAGCCAAGCAGACTGTGCAGCGTCAGCGCCTCCAGCATACCGGTGCTCTGTGCCATGCGTCGGCTGGCTTTGCCGGTCGGCGCGGCGAGGACGATGCGGTTTTTGGGGTGCAAAATCCGGTAGACCTCGATGATAGCTTTCAGAACTGTCGTCTTGCCAGTGCCGGGGCCGCCGGTGATAATGGAGAGGTTTCGCTCCATCGCCACCTCAACGCCGCGGCTCTGCCGCTTTGTTAAGTGCAAGCCGAGTTTTTGCTTGACCTGTTCCAGCGGAAGCGTCACATCAATTTTTGCCGTGCTTTCCATGAGCATTGCTGCCGCCTTTGCCGCGGTCTCTACCTCCTGCATGAAAATGTGCGGAAGGTACAGCCGCCCTCCGTCGGAAACGATCTCATTGTCTTCTGCCATCTGCTGCAATTTCTGCTCTACCTCCGCACGCCTGACCTGCATTTGGGGAAGCGGGATCGTCTCGTTGAGAAATTGCAGGGATTCTGTGATCAAGGCATTGACCTCCAGATACAGATGCCCATGCTGCCGTGCGTTTTCCAGCGCACAGATCATCGCGCCGTGGATACGAACCGGATCGTGCGGGTCGCCGCCGGACTTCCGGATGATCGTATCGACGCGCCTGAATCCAAACCCGGATATTTCACAGAGCCGGAACGGGCTCTGCCGCAGAATATCCGTACAGGCGGGGCCGAAGTGCTGATAGATCTTCATTGCCGTTACCGGCGTGACCTGAAACGGCGTCAGCAGCTCCATAATATCCCGCATGGCACGGCTTTCCGCGTAGCACGTCTTGATCTCCTCCAATTTCTGCTCCGTAATGCCGCGGATCTCCAGCAGCTTCTCCGGGTGGTATTCCAGCACATCGAGCGTGTCTGTGCCGAACCGCTGGACAATGCTTCTGGCTGTGCTTTCTCCAATGCCTTTGAGCAGGCCCGACGAAAGATAGCTCAGAAGTCCTTCCGTTGTCGGCGGCACAAGCTCGTGCCAGTGCTCCACATGGAGCTGCAGGCCGTACTTGCCCTCTTTCCAGTCGCCCTCGATCTCCAGCTTGACGGAATCCGTCTGCGGCAGTCCATAGCCGACAGCGGTGAACCGAAGCATCCGGTCGCGGAACGTGTATTGGGAACGGGCTTCTTCCGGCACAGACGGATCATCCGTGCGCATCCGAAGAATGGTGTATTTGCTGGCTTCATTGAAGTAGATGAGCTTGTCATAGGCTGCAATCATTCGTTTTTTCACCTCACTCAAGCGGCGGGCTGCGCCGCGATTTTGATGCTGAACCGTCTGGACTCCGACGTTTCTACAAACTGTGCGTAAATCTCCGGGTAAACCTCCCGCAAGCGGATCATGTTGTCCTTGGAGATTCCCTGCCTGCGGATGGGGTTGTAGGAAATGACGTAGCTTTGTTCACCGTCCACGCAGGTTGCGCAGTCTTTGCCGCCCAGTTCGCTGACAAGCAAACCTTTGAGCTGCTGCATCTGCGTATCCAGCTGTGTGACCTGTTTTGCAAGCGCGTTTTTCTCCTCCTGAAGCTGCAAATACTGGTGGATCTGCGTGACCTGCGGTGCGCCGAACGCTGCCGGCGGCAAGTCTTTTCGGTCAATGCCTTTCCATCTCTGCAAACTCTGCAAAATGAGGTCGCCGCTTTCCGTATAGTCCGGCGGGCATTGCTTCTGGACATTGTCATTCCAGAACGTATCCTCCAGCGCGATCAGCTCCGACTCATAGGCATAGTCCCGGTCCAAATGCCGGATGATGACCTCATCCTCATTGTTTCCATACAGGCAGCAGAAGTAGACCCTGTCCAGATTCATGACTGACATATAATGCCGACCCTGAGATTCGTAGTACACCGGAACGATCTCCTCGCCGTTGTACCACCAGTTTTCTCGGGCGTTATAATTTGTCGTCTTGATCTCCAAAATGGCATTGCTGCCGTCCGGAAGCTCCACAAGGTAGTCCAGATCCGCCAGCATCCACGGATACAGCGGGTGCTGGAACATGACCTTCCGCTGAAAGATATGCAGCCCGGTTTTCTTCGCAAAAATCCGCGCAACCAGATCCTCTAGCAGATGTCCCATCTCCAGCGCGACCCAGTTTTCATCCATGTCCGCCTTTACAACATTCAGCTTGTCATAGTACAGATCCCGTGCTGTCCGCCAGGGCGAAATGCCGAGGATCGCCGCAGCGTCGCTGCCGCCGATGCCCCGCCGTCGATAGGACAGCCATTCTTCGCTACTCAGATTACTTGTATCTACCAACTCCTGCGGCTCATACTTCAGCCACAACACCATTCTTTTCTCCCTTCTTCCACACCCGCAGCCGTACCACACGCTTCCGCTCGTGAACCGCTTTGCGATGATACGCCGCAGACTGCCGCTGCCGTCCTCCGGGACGCCATTTCTTTCGTGATTTCATTTGGTTACCGCCTTTCGTAAAAATATATCCTCAAAGCCTTTCGGCATTTGGGCAAAAAATAGCGGGAATACCCTGCGGCGCAGCTTCTTCTGCGTCGCGGTCATTCCCGCAATCTGTGGGCGTTGCGCCCAAAAAAGAGATCCGGCAGAAACTTGTCCTGCGGACATGGCAATTCTACCGGAAATCGTAAAAGCCTGACAATGCGTGTGCAAGTCGGAACAATCCGAACGCTGTAGCAAGCGCGCTACAAGCAGTATGCACAAATCTCAATTACAAGGCAACTTTACCACAAGATATTGTGGTTGTCAAGGAACGGGTGGCTTACGGCCACTCCGATGTCAGTACCTCCCGGAGATATTCATACTCCGGAAGCTGCTCAAAATATGGCTGCCACAGGCGCTGAATCTCCGCTTTTTCCGCGGCGTCGATTTCTTTTAAGAGGTGTCCTGATTTTGACTTCGTAACAGAGTCTATCATCATATAGTCCAGCATCTCCCTGCAAAGATCTGCTGCTGTGCCAATAGGCGTTACATCGTCTATATAGGTATGATAATCCAGAAGCAAGTACCCCAGCTTGTTTGACCACGCAATGTCACAGTGGTCTCTTTGGTTCAGATACTTCGCAAACACTGCCAGCACCCATTCAATTTCCTGCTTTTCCTGTTTTGTGTAGACCATAATATATTTTTCCTCCTGTTTATTTGATCTGACACAAATCATAGCATATAAAATATTTTTTCTCACTTTTGCAGAAAACGTCGAAACGCGCCCTATTTTCTTAGTGTAAGAACCTTCAAGCAATGTACCTTGACAACCGAACACCCATCTGGCAGGGAGATACAGCAGCCGCGGACAGTATGCGACGATATGAGCGTACCCACGACCTAACGCTGCACAGCAGCGACTGCAATACGCGATCTATACTGGAGCGCAGGAACGGACTGCCATGTGGATAATCCAACTAACAGGAGGATCAAAAATGAAAAATACATCGCCATACAGCAAGCGCTCTCTAAAACGTCTTGCGGACTATCCGGATGTTTTGACCGTAGAGGAAGCCAGCGAACTGCTGGGCGTTTGCACGAAAACAGTATATAGTCTGATCAAAAAAGGTGAACTGAAAAAGCTCAACGTTGGTCGATTGTTCCGTATTCCCAAACGCGAGATTTTACGCTATCTGGGAATCCATGAAACAAAATAAGAATCCATGCGGATTTTGATGGAATGTCGTTGAAAATCGTGGACATCTGCCGTATAAGTATTATATAGGCAATGGCAGGTGAGTTTGCGGCTCGTGAAAGGAGTAATGAATTTTGTTATCGGGTCATCTGCGAGAAAAGAACAACACATATTATGCCGTTTTGAACTGCAAGCACAGCGACGGCAAACGCTATTCAAAATGGGTTTCCACAGGGATTGCCGTAAAGAAAGGCAACAAGCGCACAGCTGAGAAAAAGCTGGAAGAATTCTGCTCGACCTACAATGAGTACGGAAAGCTCCTATGCGAGATCCAGGAGGTGCAGCAAAACACAAAGCTCACGACAGTCGGCAAGATTTCCTCGAATATCCTCTTTTGCGATTATATGCTTACATGGCTATCCTATGTAGAAACAGAGGTCGATCCTGTCACATACAGTGGATATTGCAACTGTGTAGAAAACAATATCTACCCCTATTTCAAGGAAACCGGTATCAAGCTGTCTGAACTGGAGTCAGTACACCTGCGCGAATTTTACAGGTACGAGCGAAAAGGCGATCCAGCGCACGGACAAAAGCCAAAAAAGGGAACGACTGTTGCGCACTATCATGCCAGTATTCACGCGGCTTTAGAGTTAGCCCTTGAAGATAAGGTCGTCGGGAGCAATGCCGCACATAAACAGCGCCCCAAAACCGAGCGTTTCATCGGCAGCTTCTATACGCCAGAGGAGGCATTGGAGTGTATTCGCGCTGCGGAGGGAACCCGATTGGAGTTGGCAACTTTATTTGGTTTCTTCTACGGTTTGCGGCGAAGCGAGATTGTCGGTCTGAAATGGCAAAACTTCGATCTTGTAAACAACACCTTTACCGTAGCGCATACCGTAACAACGTATTCACGGAAAGGAGAACCGACCGTCGTCTATGCCAAGGATAAAACTAAGAATGCTTCCAGTCTTCGCACACTACCGCTGATTCCACTTTTTCAGAAGAAAATGAAAGAGCTTCGGCAGCAGCAGAAAGAGGCGCAGCGTCTGTTTGGCAACTGCTACAGTCGGAAATATCTAGGCTATATTTACGTCAACGAAATCGGTGAGCTGATCAAGCCAGATTATATTTCAGAAGCGTTTTCAAACCTGTTGGAGAAAAACGGTCTGCGGCATATTCGCTTTCACGATACGCGGCACAGCTGCGCCAGCTTATTGCTCCGCAACGGCGTATCCATGAAAGATATTCAGGCATGGTTGGGACACAGCGATTACAGCACGACAGCAAACCTGTATGCGCATCTGGATGTGACGGAGTCTGTGCAGCTATCGGCCAGCCGGCTGAACAGTGGGCTATTTGGAAACGCCTCCGACTTATCTGAACTGCCGGCAGGCGACAACGATCTGAAGGAAACCGGATAAAGAAAAACAGAGGCAAGCAATCGCTTACCTCTGTCTGGCGG
>OLGE01002379.1_pt1 | contig 16720 bp, 8 predicted proteins | sample 1605151 | NCBI WGS metagenome assembly OLGE01 (sample SAMEA3888912, study PRJEB22519) | human gut metagenome | biome: human gut; feature: human-associated habitat; material: faeces | place: Denmark | collected 2010
AGGTATTCTGGATGTAGAAATCCGTCGCGCCCTCTCTCGCCGCAGCCATCCACGGCCAGCGTTCCGTATACCGTTCGTTGTTCCAGACCTGCTTTAGTGTGTCCGCTGTTCCGTAGCCGCTGTCGCTGGTCATGCGCGTTTCAAAATTGCTGTCGATATACGCATAAAGCGCGCACGGCATATCAATAAAGAGGTTATTTGTGATTACATTGTCATGGCCGCAGTTGATCTTGATCGCTTCGATATAATTTCCAGAAGCACCCGGGCCAAAGATATTGCCGGTGATCGTTGCACCGCTCAGGCCGTCGTCCATGTAAACGGCGCTGCCCGCGAAGTTGGGATAGGATGCGTCGTTGTTGCCCAGGTTGTAGAAATGATTGTTCCGGATAATAAGTCCCTGGCAGCGCGCGTCACGCCCGCCGTAGACTGCAGCCATATCCTTGCCGTTCAGGATCACGTCATGGAACGAGTTGTTCTCGATCACGCAGTCCAGCGAGGTCTCCGCATCGCCCGCAATGGCGAAGTTCAGCGCGATGTCCGTGATGTTATAGACCTCATTGCTGGAGAAGGTATTCTTCACACCGCGAAGCTTCACACCGCCTTCGTTGAACGTGCGGTGCTGGTTCGTATCGTGGATGCGGCAGTTTGAGATGAAGTTGCAGCCCGGCGTCATGGTCTGGAAGTCGCCGCCGTCCAGATACATGGCCGTGACGGACGTATAGGCGATTTCAGAGTTCTGAATGCCGGAGTTCGTGGCGTTGTCGATGCTGATGGCTCGTTCTTCAAAATCCGTCAGCGTACAGCTGTCGATGACACAGTGGTCGCCGCCGTCCATGACGATGCCGTTCTTTTTGGAGGACGTGACTGTCAGGCCCTCAAGATTGAGATACGACGCATTTTTGACCGAAATCAGGTCAAAATTGCTGCTTGTCATGCGGAGCGTCGAAGCTGCCGTTGCATTTGCGAACGGATAGATATAGAGCTTGCCGCTCGTCTGGTCATAGTACCACTCGCCCGGCTCGTCCAGTGATTCATACGCATTGTAGAGCAGCATAGGCTTCAGTCCGGCGGCGCTGCCATAATGGGACGCATCCGTCGCCGTTACAATGCCGGTTTCCGGATCAAGCGTGCCGTGGAAGCCATGCAGCGCCCAGCCGTAGGAGAAATAGCCAAAATAAATGCGGTCAGCGGCGTTATGATCCCAACCGAGAACTGTTTCGTCTGTAAGCTTGATCTTGGGATAGGTGCCTGCCGTCTGCGTGGGATCGACCGTCTCGACATGTATCCAATCCTCGGTCGAGTTGGAGTTCGGGTAGCGCGTCAGGCGCATGTGCTGTCCGTCCAGCGAGAAAAGAGGCGCTTCCAGACAGAGGTTCAGAGCTGACAGGCTAAAGCTGATTTCGCCCAGTCCAAGATCTCTGGCATCGGCCACCATGACATGTTCCTGCGCGTCCGGCGAAAGCTTTTCCTTCATTTCACCGGAAACCGGCTCAAAGGCAGACAAAGAGGCTCCGGCGCTGCCGGTAATGATGACCGTCTCGCCCGGATAGGCGCGCCACGTCACGGGCAGTTCTTCCGTACCGCCGTCTTCCACAGTCAGCTCGAACGTCTTATTCAGCACATAGGTGCCGCCGCGCAGATAGACCGTTGTGGGCAGCTCCGTCGAGCGGTTCTCGCGCAGATAGTCGCGCACAGCCTCCAACGAGCCGAACGGCGCGTCCTTGCTGCCGTCGCCGTCACTGCCGCCGCTCGGAGACACATAGACCGGCTGTTCCGTGGGTTCCGGATCGGGATCGGGGTCAGGATCGGGCTTCGGATCGGGGTCCGGCTTCGGGTCGGGATCGGGTTTCGGGTCGGGATCAGGTCTCAGAATGGGAAGAATCGCGCCGATATTGGAGCTATCCTCTCCCAGCGCTTCTCGGTAAGCCTTTTCCGTAAACACGCCCTTCTCGATCAGCGTCTGTGCCAGCGTCTTGCCGCCGGATTTGAATTTCGTCTCCAGCAGCGCCCAGATCACGTCAACGGCGTTGCCGCGCGTATACTCGCCGCTGTTTGCGGGCACGACCGGCAGGCCGAGCTTTTCCGCCAGCTCTGCCGACTTGTTCCATGTAAAGTCCGTGTCGTCCTCATATTGCAGCAGACGCAGAACCATCGTCAGGAACTGTGCTTCCGTCACGAGTTTGCCGTAGCCAAAGAGCGTTTCGCTGACGCCCTTGACAAGCGCGTTCTGGTAGCCGTAGCCGACATAGGGGCTGGCCCAGGCCAGAACGTCCGTAAACGGATGCTCCGGGTTCTTTTCCTTCGCTTCCGCTTCCGCGCCGAGCAGGCGGACGATCAAGGTGATCGCCTGTTCGCGCGTCAGCGTCTTTTCCAGCTCGAAGCCCTTGTTTGTGCCCTGAAACAGGCCAAGGGTCTTCAGCGCTTCGGCCTTCTGCAGCGTCGTGTAGCTATGGCTGCTTCCGGCGGCCAGCGCCGGAACACAGCTCAGGAGCATCGCAAGCAGCAGCAGGACTGCAACGCAGGATTTATAAATTCGTTTCATAAATCAGTCTCCATTCCAAAAATAGTGCGCCGGGCATCAGCCGGAGAACGGCAGATATCCGGCGCTTTTGCGGGAGGTTCTTTATTCCAGTGGGGTGATCGTCTCAACGTCTCCGTTCAGGCGGGAACGCTCGGCCGCGAATACCAGACGGGTGTTTTCGCAGGAAATGCCGATCTCGCTGACCTCGTCTGCGGTTTTTGCGCCAGTCATGTAATCATAGAGCGCGTTCACGATACCGGGATCGCCGCCGCCGTGACCGCCGACAAGCGTACCGTCCACGCGGCCATTGGTGTGGATGGTTTCCCACCAGCGTCCCTCAAAGTGGAAAATGCGGATTTCGTCGCCCTCGAAGTCGAGGAACATCTCGCCCTTCGTGCCCATGATGTTGGACTTTCGGCCGTTGTAATTAAAGCAGCTCATGGTGAACGAGGCTGTGGATTTGTCGTCAAACTCCATGTTCACGACCTGATGGTCGACCACGTCATTATCGCACTTGAAGACACATTTGCCATACTGCGTATGACGAAGCGTAAATTCCACATCCGCGTCGGTGGGGTCAACCTTGCCGGTGGACGTCGTGCGGAACCACATGTTGTTCTTGTCGTCCAGATACAGCTTGACGGCGTTGTACGGGCAGGTTTCCGCGTGCGGGCAGCCGTCAATGCAGCGTTCCGGCGCGTCTGCCGGGGCGTTTTCACGCCGGAAGTACTTGAGCGAGCCGAACGACTGGATCTTCGTGCATTTCTTCTTCATCAGCCATTGCAGCAGGTCAATGTCGTGGCAGGACTTGGCCAGCAGCATGAAATTGCTTTTGGCCGTGTTGCCCCAGTTGCCGCGGACAAAGCTGTGGCTCTGATGGATATTACCGAGTCCTTCCGTATGGACGATCGTCACGATATCGCCCAGAACGCCCTCGTCGATCAGCTGCTTGACGCGCGAATAGAACGGCGTATAGCGCAGCACATGGCAGACCATGAACTTCCGGCCATACTTGCGCGCCTGATTAAGCAGATCGACGCATTCTTCCTCCGTGCGCGCCAGCGGTTTTTCCAGCAGCACATCATAACCGGCCGCCAGTGCCTTCATGGCCGGTTCATAATGCATACTGTCTTGTGTCGCAATGACCGCAAGATCGGCAAGCCTTGGCTGCGCCAGCAGCTCCTGCCAGGTATGGAAAACGTGACTGTCCGGCAGGCTGTGCTTATTCTGAATGTTTCTGCGATGGTTCTCGTTCGGATCAGCGACGGCAACAACGCGAAATTTTTCCGGCAGCGTCTTCATGATATCGGTGTAAATTTCGCCGCGGTTGCCTGCGCCAATCAGCGCAACGGTAAAGACTTTCATTGAGCTCTCTCTTTCGCTTTCTTCTTTTCTTCTGCTTTCCCACGCGGAAGGATCGGGATAATCTATACCGTACATCCGGCCAACCAGCGTATAGCGCTGCATCGGATACCGATTCTCCTCCAGATGTACCAGCCGGTCGGCCTCCGGCGGATTGACCGAGTAGACGGCCGCGCCATAGGGCGCATCGCCGAAGGTATTCCGGCTGACGGTGAAATGCTCATTGCCCGTCACGTGGGAGATTCGCCACAGGAAAATGTGGTGGCCCATCGGCTGCGGCCAGATCTCCGACCGGCGCGGCATCGTCTCGCCAAGCCTGGAGAAGCCCTCGCCGGCGTCCTCGCAGACGTTGTCTGTGAACTCCGCATATGTCGGCAGAAGATCGCGCTGCTCATAGGCCGCCATACCGCAGCGGCGGAAGGTGTTGCTTCGGATCAGGAAGTGATACGCGGGCTTGCAGTCCGCGCCGCCCTGATGCGTGACGGCGGAATCGTAGATATCGTCGAACACGCAGTGCTCGACCTCGACGTTTTCCGCCACATTCCAGCACTCAAAGGCGTTGCCGAAGCGGATCTTCTGGTCTTTCTCCCAGACGGCGCCGCCGATTTTGGCAAACCGGCAGTTTTCGATGCGCAGATTCCGGCCGCCCTCCTCGCCCGCAATGCCGTGCAGGCCGTTGTTGCGGAATTCCAGATCGGAAATGACCATGTCGTGTCCGCAGTGCGCCAGCCAGCGGTATTGCGATGTGGCACATTCAATCGTCTTGTAGAAAATAGCGGGATTTTCCTGCGAATAGACCAGCAGCGTATGATCCTCCGCAAGCGGGAGATGCTGAATGGAATATCCAAGGCAGGAGTCGAACCAGTCGCCCTGCTCGCAAAGCTCCTCGCGTGTCCAGCGCAGCGCGCCGCACGTGCCGTCGCCATAGATCAGGTTGGCCGTCTCACCGGAAAGCATGCCGGTAAACCGCCAGATGCTTCCGCCGACGTTTTCCCATTGTGCCGGGTCGGAAAGGCTTTGGGAGCCGCAGAACACAGGCGGTTCACCCTCGCCATACGCGCCGTAATGGATGGGATGCTCCCAGCGGCCGGACGGATTCTGCAGCGGCCCGCGGAACATGGTTCCGCGCCGGAACAGCACCGTATCGTCCGGCTTCAGAAGCTCCGGGTGCTGCGTCCGGAACGGCGTTTCGGGACGCAAGCCGTCATTTTCGTCGCAGCCGTTTTGAAAATCAATAAAATATGTCGTCATTTTAACACTATTTTTTCAATAATCAGGAAAAAACTTATAGGAAAAGCGGAAGAGACGGAATGCCTCTTCCGCTTTTGGTTAGATGCTTACCAGGAAGTGATATTGTTGGCCTCAATGTAAGCGTTGAGCTGGTTCTGGAACTCGGTGACAAGCTCTTCGATGCCTGCGTCCTTACGGGCAGCCATATAGTTGTTATAGAGTTCTTCCCAGTTGTCGCCTGCAACGCCGTTGTCAATCTGCGGGCCATACTCGTAGTACACGTTCAGGATGCTCGCGCAGATACCCTCGACATTCGTTCTGTCGAACGTGAAGTTCAGGAACGGGTTGACGCGGGCAGTCTCCTCCAGCGCTTCCAGATCCGCATAGTAGTTGGGATCGGTGCCGTTGTTGATGAGCGCGTTCTTGCAGGAGCCGATGATCCATCTCTGGATGCCGTAGCTGTCGTCCGCCGTGGGGCTGGCGCCGACATAGCTGGTGGTGATGGTGCCGTCGGCGTTTTTGGTGTAGTCCTCGCCCTCGATGCCGTAGATCAGCGTGTTGTACAGGTCGGGCTGGGAGTAGATCGCGTTGAGGACCATCATGGCGCGCTCGGGCTCATCCGCGCAGTACGGGATGGCGTAGGAGGTATCGCCGCCGAGAATGAGGTAGGCGTTCTCTTCGATGGGCAGGTAGGTCATGTCCATACCGGCGTCTGCAATCGCTGCTTCCTGATCGGCCTCGGTCAGATACGGATCGCAGCTGAAGACATAGGTGGTGTCGGTGATCTCACCGTTCTTCGGGGTCGTCAGCGTGGAGGTGTCAACAGACATGATATCGGAGCGGATGTAGCCTTCCTTGTACCAGTCGGCCATCGTCTTGGCGTACAGCTTGTAGTGTTCGCCTGCAACGCCGTCCTTTACGGTGAAGGTGCCGTCGCAATAGGTGATGCCGATCTCAGCACCACCAACGCCGAGGAAGGAATACATGCCGTTGTACATGGACCAGCCAAATGCACGGCCGGTGTTGATGCCAGCGCCGAGCTTGCCGGCTTCCTTCGCAGCAGCCAGATATTTGGTCGCCTGATCCAGAACAGCCTGGAAGTCTTCAATGCCGGAGTAGTTGTTGCGCCACTTGTTCAGCGCTGCCTCGGTATCCTCGATCCAGGTGTCGCCTGCGAGCTCTGCGATCTCCGTGACGACGAGCCAGCCGCGGCGCTCGCCGCACAGGCCCTGCCAGCTGGGCAGATAGTAGATGTTGCCGTCGGCGTTGCGATGGATTTCAACAACGTTCTCGCCGAGAACGTCAACGATGCCCTGGCCGTACTCTGCGAGCAGATCGTCGAGCGGCATCAGGTTGCCGTCGGCAATGTTCTGCGGCTTGTTGATCAGCCAGCCGGTCCATGCAAGGTCAACGCCCTCACCGGAAGCCAGAACCTGGGAGAACTTCTCGCTGTACTCTTCAAACGGAACGTCAATGAACTCAACGGTGGTGTTGGGAACGTACTGCTGGAGCTGCTCATTGAAAGCGGCCCAGACCTTGTCGGAGTTGGCCTGCTTGCCGGCGCCGGTGATCATGAGCTGAATGGTCTTCTGCTCAAGCGCGGGCTCGGCAGTCTCTTCGGGAGCTTCAGGGGTTTCGGTGTTGTCGGTGGTTTCCGCCGGCTCAGTCGTGGCGGGGGTTTCGTCCGCAGCGGGAGTCTCAGCAGTCTTGCTGCAGCCCGCCAGAACGATGCTCAGAACCATGATCATGGCAAGGAGCAGGCAAATGGTTCTCTTTTTCATGATATCCTCCTTAGATTTTAGGTGATATGGGGTGTCGTTTTCTCTTGTAAACGCCTCAAAACGCGGTACCATTCGTTTTCAGGCATACAATTCATAAAACAGGCTGTTCTCTCAGCCCTTGACTGCGCCGATCGTCAGACCCTGCGCAAAATACTTCTGGAAGAACGGGAACACGACCAGCATCGGGCCCGCCGCGATGACGCACATGGCGAATTTCAGCGATTCGCTCGGCAGCATACTCGTGTCCAGCGAAACGCTGCCGGACATCATGGGGTTGTTCGCAAGATTCTTCATGAATTCCGCCTGATCCATCATGCGCTGTAAGAGATATTGCAGCGTATAGAGGCTTTCGTTGCGGATGTAGATCATGGACGTGGTATAGTCGTTCCAGCGGGCAACCAGCGCCATAAAGCCAAGGGACGCAAAAACGGGCGTGGACAGCGGCAGAACGACCGAAAAGAAGATGCGCAGCTCGCTTGCGCCGTCCAGATACGCCGCCTCAAACAGCGTCTCGGGCAGGCCCTTGAAGAACGTCCGGAATACCATGGTGTTCCACGCGCCGCCGGTGATGCCGGGCAGAATGTAGATCCAGATGGAATCCGCCAGCTTATAATACTTGGCGAAGATAATGTAGTTCGGAATCATACCGGCGCTGAAGAGCATGGTAAAGAAGATAAAGACCGTGATGGGCCTGCGGAAGCGGAAGTTGCTTCTGGAAAGCGGATAGGCTGCCAGTGCTGCGACGAGGCTGCTGAGAACCGTGCCGACCACAGCCTGAAAGATGGTCACGCCGTAGGCGCGCAGCACGCGCGTGCCGCTGGAGAATGCCGACTTGTACGCGTCGAGCGTAAAATCACGCGGCAGCAGGGAAAAGCCGCCGGAGGTCAGGGCCTGTTCGCTGGTGAATGACGCTGAAATGACGACGATCAGCGGAAGAACGAAGCAGGCGCACATCAGGAAGAAGAAAATATACACAAAGCGCTTGAACGCCCTGTCGCGGCTGTGCTTGATTTTCGGATTCATAAGACTCTCCCTTCCGCTTAAAACATCGAGTTGTCCGGGGAGATCTTCTTGACGATCCAGTTGGACAGCAGAACAAGGAACATACCCACAACGGACTGAATGAGGCCCGTCGTCGCGCCGATCGCATAGCTGGATTCCTGCAGGGAACGATAGACGTAGGTGTTGAGGATATCCGTCGTTGCGTACAGCGTCGAGGTATTTCTCGGGATAACATAGAAAAGGTCGAAGTTGCCGCTGATGAGCGTGCCCGCATTCATGATGGTGAAGATGCAGATCAGCGGGACAAGGTGCGGCAGGGAGATATGCAGCATCTTCTGGAAGCGGCTTGCGCCGTCGATCTCCGCCGCTTCATAGAGCGACGTGTCAATGCCCATCAGGGCTGCGAAATACATCATGGAGCCCATGCCGATGCCTTTCCAGAGGTTTACGACAGTCAGGATAAACGGCCAGTATTTCGGGTTCATATACACGTCAACGGGGTCACCGCCGAAGAACTGGATGATCTGGTTCATAAGACCGGTTCTCGGGCTGAGGATGGCGTAGACGATATAGCCGACGATAACCATGGACATGAAGTTCGGGAAGGTGATGATGGTCTGGTAGGTTTTCAGCCGGCGTCTGCTTGTGATCTCAAACAGCAGAAGCGCGATGATCACGTTCGTGACCGGACTGAGCACCATGAACAGAAGACCGTAGAGCACCGTGTTGCGCAGCGCACGGTCAAGCGCGACGGACTGGATGATCCACTTGAAGTTTGCAAGGCCGCACCAGTCGCTGCCGAGGATGCCCTTGGAGAATTTATAATTCTTGAACGGAATGATGACTGCGGCTCCCATCGGTATATAGTTGAACAGGATATAACCGATGATTGCCGGGATACAGAGCAGCAGTTGACGGCTGGCCTTTGCGTCCGCCCGGCCTTTGTGGCCAAGGCGCGGCCCTTCCTTTTTTCTTTCCTTTGTCATGGTTCGCATGGGTTCCTCCGCTTTTGTTTTCTCCATTGTACGGGTTCACGTTTTCATTTCCAAGTCGTAATTACGACAAAACGCAGGGGATTTGCGACGATTTCCCCTGTGCATTACCTCTAAATTCAAAAAAGTATTTCTGCTACAAGTTGGTCAATTTTACATCTAATTTACATTTTTTAGAAAAATCAGCGAAACGTACAATTTTTGTCTGAAAAGATTATGCAAACCGCACATGGGCTTCCATGTGCGGTAAAATGACATATTTTAGGATTAATCGAGCCAGTTTTGGAACAGCGTTCGCCATTGTCCAATAGAAGCGTCATCCAGCGCCAATGCCTTGCCGTGCTGCCCATAAGGGAAGATATGCAGCTCATACGGCACGCCGCATTTTTGCAGTGCAGCGGCATAAAGCATCGAGTTGATCGCCGGAACGGTTGCGTCCTGCGCCGTGTGCCAGAGAAATGCGGGCGGCGTGTCGGCCGTCACATGGAGCTGCGGCGAGTAAAACGCAATCTCTGCATCGCTTGGCGCATCGCCAAGCAGAAGCCTGCGGCTCCACTCGTGATGATACTCGCCCATGTCAATCACGCTGTAGCAGAGCACGGTAAAATCCGGCCGCGCGGAAAACGCGTCAACTGCATCCTGCGGCGGATAAAGCGGGTAGTCATAGCGCACGGACAGCGTTGCCGCCAGATGTCCGCCTGCGGAAAAGCCCATAATACCCACACGTTCAATTCCACGCTCGGCGCACAGCTTTCGGACAAGGCGCATGGCCCGCTGCGCGTCGGACGGCTGCGCCGGGGCTTTACTCGGCGCAACACGGTATTCCAGTACAAAGGCCGTTATGCCGATCGTATTCAGCCACACGGCCACGTCATCGCCCTCATACGTTACGCGCTCGCTGTATGCGCCGCCCGCGCACACCACAATGGCTGTTTTGGCGCCGTCGCAGAAATACGGAGTGAGATACGGCTCAAACGCATCCGCCGGGCAGCGGTGCGGCATGGTTTGGTTCCATAGTTTTATCATGACTGTTTCTCCTCTCGCTGGCTCAGATTCAGCTTCTGCTAATATTCGCGCATGGAGCAGCCGGTACAGGTCTTGAAAGCGGTGCAGAAGCTCTTTTTGTCCTTGTAGCCCACGGCCTCCGGGATGGATTTGACGTCCTTTCCGTTCTTCAGCATTCCAATGGCCGCCTTGATCCGAATGCGGAGCAGATACTCCGCAAACGTCTCATTCATCTCCGCGCGGAACTTTCGGACAAAGTGCCGTGAGCTGATATGGGCATACGCCGCTACGCTCTCGGCAGTCAGCTTTTCTCCAAGGTGCGTCTGCATATAGACACAGGCGCGCCCGATGGTGTCGCTTTTCAGCGCATCCTCCTGCATAATATAGCCCTTTTCCGCGAGCAGCTTCCAGATTGTGTCGATTTGCTTTGCCACAGCGTGTGTGGATGTCAGTTCCTCCAGCGGCGTGTCCATTATGCTGCTTCGGATTTGCAGGAAAAGCGCCTTATCGCGGCGGCGAATTTCCATGCGCAGCTCCTCCATCAGCGCACGCACCAGCAGCGTCTCGATGCAGAATGAATCATTGGAAACCAGCGGCTTGATTCTGGAGTACAGCTGCCAATGCTCTTCGCAGATTTCCGGCCGCAAGGCCGTAAGCAAGCGCAGGAGCTTTGGAATAATCTCATCCCAATTGGTCTGGCTGCGCAGATAGGCATTCTCCCGGCGTTCCGCGCACAGCTCCTCAGCCGCACGGCTAAGCGCAGCGCGCAACGCGTCAATCCCGGCTGATTTCAAAACATAGTCAAACGCGCCAAACCGCACAGCTGCCTGCGCATCCGCGCCGTCCGGCGAATCCGCCAGAAAAATGACCTTGACCTGCGGCATCTGCCTGCGGATACGCTCCGCCAGCTCGAAGCCGGACATATCCTCCAGCCGCACGTTCACGATCAGCACATCCGTCCGCTCCTGCTGCGGCCATTGCAGCGCGTTCCGGGCATAGGTCTCCCCTCGCATCATGTCAAAGCCCATCGCATAGAAGTCGATGCTGTTGATCACGTCGATGCGGTAAAGCAGATCAGAATCCGTAAAAATCCCCTTATACATAGACGTTCTCTCCAAGTATTGTTTCTTCCATAATAAAATCGTGCAGTGCAAAATGAACAGGTCGTAATTGCGACATTATTGTGCGTAATTACGCCATAATTATGATTGCTTCGCCGGAATCACCTATGCTACGATTTTAAAAGAAATCAGAAGGAGAATCAAGGCATTGAAAAAGAAGCATTGGAAGCTGGTCATTTTGTCCGGCATTTTGTATTTTGTCTGTCAGATCTGCCGCACGGATCTGAGCGCCTGCATGGTCGATCTGCTGCCCGATCTGGGCATCGCGAAGGACGCGATGGGGCTGGCGATCACCGCCGGATATATCGCGTATGCCGTCGGGATGTCGATCAACTCCCTGCTGACAGACCGCACAAATCCGCGGCTGATGATCTGCGCCACCATGTTCTGCTGCGCCGCGACGCATCTTGGCATCCGGCTGCTGCCGTATCTGCCGGTCATGATCGTCCTGTGGTGCGTCAACGGCTATGCGCAGTCTGCGGTATGGCCCAGCATCGTCCGGCTGACGGCGGACAACCTGCCCGCAGAGCAGCAGGAAAGTGCCCTGCGCATTGTTTCGCTTTTCCAGCACGCCGGTTCCCTGAGCTGCTTTTTGATCGTCCCTGCGGAATTGGCCCTGGGCGGCTGGCGAATGGCCATGACGGTCACGGCAGCGGCGTGTCTGACGCTTGGACTTGTGTGGGCTTTGATGCGGGAGCTTTGCACAGCGCCGCAGACGGCGCAGACGCAGAAGAATCAAGCGGCCAAGCTGAACTGGCAGTTTTTCCGCAGAGGAAGGCTGTTTTATTTTATGGGCGTCGCCTGTCTGACCGGCATGATCCGCGACGGGCTAACCTCGTGGGCGCCGGTGTATTTTTCTGAGGAATTTTCGCTGAACGCGACGCTTTCCCTGATCTTATCCGCGGTGCTGCCCGCCGCAAAAATTCTGGCGCTTGCCGTGCATCCGGCAGTTCAGAAAAAAATCCCGAAAACCAGAATGCAGCTGATCGTGTTCTATGCAGGCTGCGCTGCTGCGGCCTGCATCGTGCTGCTTGCAAATCTCGCCGGATGGACGTTGGCCGCGGCAGGCTTTATGGCGGTCATGCTTTGCCTGATGGTCTGCACGGACCTTTCCTTTACGATCTCGATCCCCATTCAGTTCGGCTCCGTCGGCCGCAGCGCGACCGTCAGCGGCATTCTGGACTGTATGCTGTATCTGGGCGCGGCAATCTCATCCTATCTGTTTGCACTGCTTGCACAGTGGGGCGGCTGGACGGCGACCATTGTCAGCTGGATCGTGATCCCGCTCATTGCGATCGGCATCCTCCTGAGCCGAAAGAACCTTGAGCCGGAGACGGCTGAAAAAGACTGACGCAGTTGAGGGTGGGCTCTACTCCGCCCGATGGGCAGCTGCAAATCTGCGCAGCAGCCTATAGGGGCCGATGTGGGCATCGGCCCCTACAATCAAGCAGGTAAGTACATACGGATTCGTCGAGATTGCCGTAAAAACAGAACCACCAGCCATATGCGTATGACTGGTGGTTTTCCTTATACCTGAACGCTCAGCTGCTTTCTTCCGTCCACATGCGGGAGAAGCAGCTTTTGGTTTTTCGTAATGGTGATCTCATACCGGCAGCCGCGGAAGACGCGGGTGACCTTTGCCGGGAGCAGCTGCTCCGGCAGACAGGGGTCGATCTCAAGGCCGTCCCATGTTGGGCGGACGCCCAAAATGTGCTGCGTCGCGGCCAGATACATCCATGCCGCCGTTCCGGTCAGCCACGAGACGTTGGCCAGGCCGAATTTATCGCTCTCCGGGCCGAAGATATTCGACGAATAGACATACGGCTCCGCCTTATAGCGCTCCGCGCCCGCTGTTTTCTGCGCAACCATCGGCAGAAGCTGGTGATAGTATTTCCAGGCGTTTTCCGGGCGTTTCAGCATACATTCTGCGATAATCGCCCATGTGTTGGCATGGCAGAACACGCTGCCGTTTTCGCCGCAGCCCTTGTTGTAGCAGGTCAGGTTTTCTTCCTTTGTCGGGTAGTCCGTCGTCATGGCCGGATGAATTTTCTTGATGCCGAGATCGGTATCCAAGTATTCTTTCACGCTGTTCATGGCCTGTCTCTGCTGCTCCTGTGTGCCGAGGCCGCTGAGGACTGCCCAGCTCTGTGTGTTGAGCCAGATTTTTGCCTGCGGTTCGGATTTTGAGCCGATGAATCGTCCCTCGTCCGTGATGCAGCGGCGGAACCACGCGCCGTCCCACGCAAGCGTGCGGCAAAGCTCCTGCTGGCGGGCATAAAGCGCCCTGCATTCCTCTGCAAATTCCGGTTCGCCCTTGCGCTCGGCCAGTTCCTGCATCATGCGCAGCGCGACGGCAAACTGCATCCCCGTCCAGATGCTCTCGCCCTTTCCCTTGCGGCAGACCTTGTAGAGCATGTCGTTCCAGTCGGAGCTGAGCATCAGCGGGAAGCCGTGCGCGCCCATGTTCTGCGTGGTGAAGCGGATGGACTGTTTGATGTGCTCCCAGATCGTGCCGCTGCCGCCGTCGAAATACGGGGCCTGCGTGTCGAGGTACGAAACGTTTCCCTCTTCCAGCGCGATGTGATAGGCGTCCATGACCAGCCAGAGGTGGTTATCCGAGTGGATGCGCGTGACCGGCTCCCAGCCCTCGGTGGGGAAGAAATAGTGGTTGCAGTGGCCGTCCTGATACTGCTGGGTCAGAAGAAGCTCGAATTTTTCCTTCGCCCGGTCAAGCTGCAAGGGGATCATAGCAAGAACATCCTGCGCAGTGTCGCGCACGCCCACGCCGCGGAACGTACCGGTGGCGTAATAGCTGATGTTGCGGGAGAAGCGGAAGTTCCGCTCCATCTGGTAGGGGTTCCAGATGTTGATCATCGTCTCCGCGTCCTTGTCCGGGAGGTTGCACTGGAAGCCGGAGAAAAAGTCCTCCCAGCTGTCCGCCAGCTTCTGCATGGACGCGGTGAAAAAGTCAGGGGCTTTGCAGGCGGCAAGGGACTTGGAAATCTCGCTCTCCGTCATCCCCGTGCCGAGATAAATATTGAGCGATTTTGTCTCTCCGGCGCGGAGCGTCAGCGGCAGCTCCAGCGCGAAGCACGGGTCGCCGCCGAAAAGTGTGGAATTTTTCAGGTGCTCATGTTCGAGTCCGACCGGCGCTTCCTCACTGCGGTAGCTGCCGACAAATTCATCACGGTCGCAGTCAAATCCGGCTGCGGGCACATCGCTTGCAAAATACACCAGCGGCGTCTCGTCGGGCTTTGGATGATTTTCCACGCCGTAGCGGTAGATGAGCACGCCGTCCTTCTCGTAGACGGACAGCTGGTGCTTGTTGTAGCACTGCCATTGCAGCTCGCGCATGAATTCCATCATGCCAAGCTCGACGTAGGGGTAAATCGTCACGTTCCGGTCACAGTCGGAGCGCAGCTCCAGATGCCAGAGCATGACGTTTTTCAGCGGGCTGACCAGATATGTAACCTCGGTGCGCAGACCATCACGTTCTGCCGTAAAGCGGGTGTAGCCCATGCCGTGCGCAGCCTCCCATTTCTCAGGCTTACATGCGCACGGCTCATTGGTCGGGCACCAGACGGAATCGCCGTCCTTGATGTAGGTATAAAATCCGCTGCGGTCGGTCGGCAGGTGGAAGAAGCGGTAGTGGTTGATGCGCCAGATCTGCGGGGATTTATACCACGCAACGCCGCCGCCTGCCTGCGAGAGCATCGCATGGAGCGTCCCGTTGGACAGATAATTCATCCACGGGGTCGGGGTGTTGTAGGAATCAAAGCGAATCTCGCGGTTTTCGTTGTGGAATTGATACATAATTTTCCTCTCTGCTGTGATGCGTCAAATCGGCCAAATTATACAATTAGACTCTCTTTATTCTTGATTTTTTTAGCGAATCTTTCAACAGAGGATTGTGCCATCTTTGGAGAAAAAGAGGACATCTGCCGCACAGCAGATGTCCTCTTTTTCATATCTGTATCAGATTGTTTTATAATGCAGCGTCACGCGCAGGCCGCCTTCCGGCGCTTTGGACAAGGCCAGTCCGTATTCTTCGCCGAAAACAAGTTTCATGCGCTGATCGACGTTTCGGATGCCGATATGACCGTTTCCTGTAATTGCCGAATCCTTGAGCTGTTTTGTCAGCCGTTCCAATTCCGCATCATCAACGCCCTTTCCGTTGTCGCTGACATAGAGATAATACGCTTCGTCAATCTTCTCGCCCCGGATCCAGATCTCGCCGCCGCTGCGCACATGCGCCAGACCATGTTTGATTGCGTTTTCGATCAGCGGTTGGAGCGTCAGCTTCACGATTCTCGTACTGGTCATTTCGTACGGGATCTCCAAATGAAGCGTCACACGTCCCCGGAAGCGGAAATCGATCAGCGCGACATATTGCCGGACGTGTTCCAACTCTTCTGACAGCGGAACAAGATAATTCTCATTGGAAAGGCTCAGGCGCATCATTTTACTCAACGTGTAGATCATGTCCGTGACCTGATTTTCGCCGCCCATTAGAAGCGCCGACGCATTGCCGATGGATTCGAGCGTATTGAACAGAAAATGCGGATTGATCTGTGTCTGGAGCGCACAGATCTGTGCGTTGTGCAGGCTCACCATACGCTCCTGAATTTCCTCGTCCATATCGTCCCGCTGCTTCTTGGCCTGTACAATACTGCGCTGAATGGCTTCGATCTCGTCCATGTGCTCTTTTCTGTCCCATTCTGTCAGCATGGACATATCCGACAGCAGCTTGACCGTTTTACGGATTGGGCGGTAGACCCATGCCGCAAGTAAACTCGCCAGCATCAGGCAGATCAGGCAGATCACCGCAACACTCAGCAGCAGCCGCTGGTCTGCGTCACGGCACTGATCGTCAAAAGCCTGCGTCGTTGACAGATACAGATAGCGCAGATTATCGTCACTGCTTATCATGCCGGAGATCACATAGCCCTTTCCCCACAGATCTCCTGTCGTTGTAAAGGTATCCCCCTGCGCCAGCACCAAGGTCTGCAGCTCCTGCATATCATTTTCACCACGCAGGAGGCGATATTCATCGCTGTATACCATCGTCTGCATATCCTTATCGAAGATCAGCAGCATCGGCGCATCCTCGGTGTTGCGGTATCTGCCACGGTCAATGTAATCGCCAAGTTTCTCCACATCAACATTCAGGACGACCATGCCGACGTTCGTCCTGCTCAGATTCAGCCGGATCGGGTGCAGAAATGTCAACAGATACGGATACCGATTTTCCTGAATTCTTGGGATTGTCAGTGTCCGGAGCGGTAAATCTTTCTGATAAGTTCGGAGGATCTCTGCATCTTCGAATAATTGAGGATTCGTCGTCGCCCCTGTTTTTGTGATGATTTCCGCGGTCGCATCAAGATAAATATATGCAGAATCAATGTATTCAGCGGAAGATTGTGTAATACTCAGCATATTCATGACGGAACGCAAGCTGCTTGCACTATCGCTGCCCATAGCGTTGATCGTCGCAACATACTGCACGTTTTCATTGACAGAAATGCTATACGCCGTATTTTTAACAGAGCGGAGAACAGCATCCACCGTGTTATAAACCTGCTGCAAGGAGGTTTCATTCTGGCGGATCAGCTCCGTCCGCACATTGTCCCGAATTTGTCTGCCGTACCAGGAGCTGACGCCGACGACCGGAAACACAAGGCAAATCGCCGGGTACTGCGTCATCTG
>OLGE01002397.1_pt1 | contig 16603 bp, 9 predicted proteins | sample 1605151 | NCBI WGS metagenome assembly OLGE01 (sample SAMEA3888912, study PRJEB22519) | human gut metagenome | biome: human gut; feature: human-associated habitat; material: faeces | place: Denmark | collected 2010
CTCAACGTGAGCAGTAGAGATTGTGATACCACGCTCTCTCTCCTCTGGAGCTTTATCGATATCTTCAAAGTTCTCAGCTGCGTTACCTGGAACTCTTGCAGCAAGTACCTTTGTGATAGCAGCAGTAAGTGTTGTTTTACCATGATCTACGTGACCGATGGTACCAATGTTACAATGGGGTTTGGTTCTTTCAAACTTTTCTTTAGCCATTTTTAATTATCCTCCTTAAATTCATACGACTCATAGTCTGCCCATCACGGACAAATTTCACGCTATGGGCATTATTATATTGCACTTTCAAGGAATTTTCAAGTGCTTTTTATACTATGAGACACATTTTTAATAACATTTTCTAATGATTATTTGTCTTTAGAAGCAAGCACTTTGTCCTGAACATTCTTAGGACACTGCTGATACTTCTCAAAGAACATTGAGTAGTTACCACGTCCCTGTGTGCTGGAACGAAGCTCTGTTGAGTATCCGAACATCTCAGCAAGCGGTACGAATGCACGTACAATCTTTCCACCACCGATATCGTCCATACCCTCGATCTGACCACGCTTAGCGTTCAGACTTCCGATAACATCGCCCATGTACTCCTCAGGCATTGTTACCTCGACCTTCATGATTGGCTCAAGAAGAACAGGATTACCCTGCTTCATAGCGTCCTTGAATGCCATAGAACCGGCAATGTGGAATGCCATCTCGGATGAATCGACCTCATGGTAAGAACCATCCCAAACGTTAGCATATACACCAAGCACCGGATAACCACCAAGGATACCTGCCTGAGCTGCTTCCTCGATACCCTCGCCAACTGCTGGAATATACTCCTTAGGAATCGCACCACCGACAACGGTAGACTCGAACTTGAATGTCTCCTCACCGTTCGGATCCATTGGCTCAAATTTAACTTTACAATGTCCGTACTGACCACGTCCACCGGACTGCTTAGCATACTTACTGTCGATATCAACAGCCTTAGTGATTGTCTCCTTGTATGCTACCTGTGGAGCACCAACATTTGCTTCTACCTTAAACTCACGAAGGAGACGGTCTACGATAACTTCCAGATGAAGCTCGCCCATTCCGGCGATGATTGTCTGACCTGTTTCCTCGTCCGTATAAACGCGGAATGTCGGGTCTTCCTCGGCAAGCTTGGAAAGTGCGATACCCATTTTTTCCTGACCTGCTTTTGTCTTGGGCTCTATGGCAACCTTGATAACAGGCTCCGGGAATTCCATGGATTCGAGAACGATAGGATGCTTTTCGTCGCAAAGGGTATTACCTGTTGTGGTATTCTTTGTTCCGACTACGGCTGCGATATCGCCGCTGTAGCAGATATCGATATCCTTTCTCTCGTTTGCGTGCATCTGGAGGATACGACCGAAGCGCTCTCTCTGATGCTTGTTTGTGTTATATGCTGTTTCGCCTGCTGCAATCTTGCCCGAGTATACGCGGAAGAAGCAAAGCTTTCCTACATACGGGTCGGTCATGATCTTGAAGGCGAGAGCCGCAAAAGGCTCTTCATCGGAAGAAATTCTTTCCTCTTCCTCACCTGTATCGGGGTTTACACCCTTGATAGCCGGAACATCGATTGGCGCGGGCATATAATCGATAATCGCATCCAGAAGCTTCTGAACACCCTTGTTCTTATATGACGTGCCGCACGTTACGGGAACAATCTTGTTTGCGATAGTAGCCGCACGTATAGCCTTTTTGAGCTCTTCAGTGGTGATTTCCTCACCTGCACAGTATTTCTCAAAAAGCGCGTCGTCTGTTTCGGCAACAGATTCTATCATCTGTGTTCTGTATTCGTTTGCAAGGTCAACCATATCCTCGGGAATAGGCTCTACGCGAATATCTTTTCCGAGGTCATCATAATAAACATCGGCTTCCATATTCACGAGGTCTATAATACCGCGGAACGTATCTTCTTTTCCTATGGGAAGCTGTATCGGCACAGGATTAGCCTTAAGCCTGTCCTTTATCATCTTCACCACATGGAAGAAGTCCGCACCCGTTATGTCCATCTTGTTGACATAACACATTCTCGGAACGCCATACTTGTCTGCCTGACGCCATACGGTTTCAGACTGAGGCTCAACGCCGCCCTTTGCACAGAGAACGGTAACGGAACCGTCAAGTACGCGGAGCGAACGCTCAACTTCAACAGTAAAGTCAACGTGTCCGGGGGTATCTATAATGTTGATACGGTTACCTTTCCAGTAGCAGGTCGTAGCGGCAGAGGTAATTGTGATACCTCTTTCCTGCTCCTGCTCCATCCAGTCCATCGTCGCGGAACCGTCATGCGTTTCACCGATTTTATGTGTTTTACCGGTATAGAAAAGTATTCTTTCCGTCGTGGTGGTTTTACCCGCATCGATATGAGCCATTATACCAATATTTCTGGTACGCTCAAGTGGATATTCTCTCGACATATATAGCTCCTTAAAATTTATGGGATTTATGGGTTGTTTTTGATTACGCTATGCCGCAGTGCGCTCGGCATGATAATCAATATCTGTAATGTGCAAAAGCTCTGTTTGCTTCTGCCATCTTGTGAGTTTCCTCTTTCTTCTTAACGGCACCGCCCATATTGGAAAGGGCATCAATGATTTCACCGGCGAGTCTTTCAGCCATGGTTCTTTCACTGCGCTTTCTCGAATATGTTACGAGCCAACGAAGACCGAGTGTCTTTTTTCTTTCGGGGCGAACCTCCATAGGAACCTGGTAGGTTGAGCCGCCGACTCTGCGAGCCTTGACTTCCAGTGTAGGCATAATATTCTCTATAGCCTCCTGGAAAGCGTCAAGTGCGGGCTTGCCTGTCTTTTCCTCTACAATTGCAAAAGCATCGTAAACTATCTTCTGAGCAACGCCCTTCTTGCCGTCGTTCATTATGTTGTTGATAAGCTTTGTTACAAACTTAGAACCATAAAGCGGATCCGGCAGAACATCTCTCTTTGAAATTTGACCTCTTCTGGGCACTGTACTTCCCTCCTTCATAGAATGATATCATAGGTACTCGAAAGTTTCCTCCCGCTGTGCTTTGTTTTGAAAAGTCGTGTTCCCTTTGGACATATACACATCTATTTATCAAAAGCAATGGCACCTGCGATTAGATTTCTCTATCTACTCTATTGTATAAATTACTTTTTAGCGGCTGTTTTCTTAGCGCGCTTAGCACCGTAGAGCGAACGGCTCTGATTACGGTTTGCAACACCCTGCGTATCGAGCGTACCGCGGATGATGTGGTAACGCACACCGGGCAGGTCACGGACTCTTCCGCCTCGGATGAGGACTACGGAGTGCTCCTGAAGATTATGTCCGATACCGGGAATATAGGTTGTGGCTTCGAGTCCGTTTGTAAGTCTTACTCTGGCAATTTTACGAAGAGCCGAGTTCGGCTTTTTGGGAGTCGTAGTTGTAACCTTTGTGCAGACACCTCTCTTCTGAGGAGAGCTAAGGTCCGTATATTCCTTCTTCAGAGAGTTGAAACCCTGCTGGAGTATAGGAGTCTTTGACTTATAGGTGACCTTTTCGCGACCGTTGCGAACAAGCTGGTTAAAGGTTGGCATATGGCACCTCCTTACTTTTATAATAAATAGATATATATACATCCGTATCCGCGGAACGCACTTTCCCGCGGAAGCGGCTGTAGGCTTATTTTAAAACGACGCAGACCGCACAGCCCACATCTATTTCGCAGAGCTTTCCGAGCTCTTCCATCGTTTTTGTGCAGTCAAGCTCTATCTCGGCATCGTTGCAGAGATCTTTCAGCACGGAGACAAGCTTTTCTTCTGCATCAGTCGCGGCAAACGCTTTTCTTGCGCTCCCGCCTTTTATCAGTTTTTTTGATTGATTGAGACCTGCAACATAAACCGCAGGCAAAGGTATGTCTGAAGACATTTCCGGAAAATTTCCTTTCAGAATTATTCAAAATCATTCGTATTTATGCCGTCATATGTGTGCCGCAAAACGGCATTATTTCACACATAATTACATATGATATAATATACCATGAAAATCCCGATTTGTCAACGAGTTTTTCAATATTTTTGCCATTTTTTTATCTTTTCAGGCACTTATCGGAAACAGTGCGGCGCAAACGCCGTTTTTTGTGCATTTTGCGCGGTGTGGGGAGGGATATTTATCCCGCCAGAGTACAGACTTTCCGCTCCCGCACCGAAAATCGGATGTCCGGTCTCAGCGACCACCGCAAATCGCGCTTCAAGTATAGCCGACAGACAAAACAGAAAGCACGCTCTCTATCCCGTCAGCGCACGAACTCCGCAATGCCGGCACCCAAACTCGAATACCCTGTCTCGGCGACGCCGACACACATGCTCCGCATATGTGTTAATTCCCGCTTTTTCTTTTGCATATTAAGGCGCAAAAGAAAAAGCTATCAAAAAGAAAACGCCGTTATAGAAATTTCGCGCTCTGCTGAGCGCAACAAGAGCTCCGCGCTCTTGATAGCGGCGCCTTCCCCAAAAGGTGCACGAAAACTTTACTTATGGCGCCGCCTTCCGAAAAAGGCTTGACCTGAACTTTAAAATACGCATGAAAATTTTGTTTATTAGTGCGAGCCGACGAAGCATCAAAAAGAGAACCCCCGGCAGGAAGTTCTCTTTTCTGTTTTATTCTGCGATTTCAGCCACATTCGTCTCGGAAACAGCTGCGGTTACAGCCGCAAATTCCGATTCTGTCGTACCCTCTTTATCGACTTCCTTGACCTCGATATTATTGTAAATATCAAGGCCTGTGCCGGCAGGGATCAGCTTACCGATAATAACATTTTCCTTAAGACCGATGAGATGGTCAACCTTACCCTTGATTGCAGCCTCTGTAAGCACCTTTGTTGTCTCCTGGAAAGAAGCCGCGGAGAGGAAGGATTCTGTCTGCAATGCCGCCTTTGTGATACCGAGGAGGACAGGCGTCGAGGTTGCGGGGCGGAGTGTCTTTTCTCCCGCCGCAATTCTTGCCTCTATCTTCTCATTCTCTTCAAGCAGCTCTGCATTGTCAATTATCGAGCCCATGAGCAGATCCGTATCGCCGCCGTCCTCTACGCGCACCTTGCGCGTCATCTGGCGGGCAATAACCTCAATATGCTTATCGTTTATCTCGATATCCTGCATGCGGTAAACGCGCTGAATCTCTCGGATAATATAATCATATACGGCGGAAAGCCCGTTGATTCTCGTGATATCGGCAGGACTCATATTACCCTCGGTGAGTACATCGCCGCGGTTTACATAAGAACCGTCCTCAATAAGAATCTGAATGCCGTAAGGAATCGGATATACTACGTCCTCACCTGTCTCGGCGGAAGAAATAACAATATTTCTCGAGCGCTTTGCATCGACAAAATGAGCAACGCCGGAAACCTCGGAAACGGTAGCCGTCTTTTTCGGTTTGCGCGCCTCAAAGACCTCCGTAACTCTCGGCAGACCCTGTGTGATATCGCTTCCCGCGATACCGCCCGTATGGAAAGTACGCATCGTAAGCTGTGTACCGGGTTCGCCGATAGACTGAGCCGCGATTATGCCGACAGCTTCGCCTATGCTCACGGTCTTGCCTGTTGCAAGGTCGGAACCATAGCAATGAGCACATACGCCGTACTTGCATTTACACTTGAGTATGGAGCGGACATAAACCTTTGTTATGCCTGCATTCACGATGCTCTGCGCCTGCTCAAGCGTGAGCATGTCACCGTGGTGAGCAAGCACCTCGCCGGTCTGCGGATTTACGACATCATTTATGACAAATCTGCCGGGAAGCCTGTTTACGAGCGGCTCGATAACCTCGTTGCCGTCGCCCATTACATCTGCCACCCAGATACCCTCTGTAGTGCCGCAGTCCTCTTCTCTTACGATGACATCCTGCGATACGTCAACGAGACGTCTTGTGAGGTAACCGGAGTCTGCCGTTTTCAGAGCCGTATCGGAAAGCGATTTACGTGAGCCTCTCGCACCGGAGAAGTACTCGAGAACATTCATGCCTTCACGGAAGTTGCTCTTGATCGGGATTTCCATTGTGCGTCCCGTAGCCGAGAACATCAGACCGCGCATACCTGCGAGCTGACGCATCTGGCTCATGGAGCCACGGGCTCCCGAATCGCTCATCATGTTGATAGGATTGTATCTGTCAAGACAGTCCTGAAGCGCATCCGTAACATCCTTTGTTGTCTGCTCCCATACGTTTATGACGCTCTTGTAACGTTCATCCTCGGAGAGAAGTCCTCGGCGGAAGTCGCGCTGGATATGATCCACTTTCTTCTCCGCTTCCGCAATGAGAGTTTTCTTCTCGGCAGGAACCGTCATATCAGAAACAGATATGGAGATTGATGCCTTTGTGGAATATTTGAAGCCGTTCGCCTTTATCGCGTCGAGAACGCGTGCGGCAACAGCGGGGCCGTGCTTTCTAATTGTTCTGTCAACTATCTGACCGAGCTGCTTCTTCTTTGTCGTGAACATGATTTCGAGGTCGAGCAGCTTGGAGGGGTCACTTCTGTCCACAAAACCGAGATCCTGCGGGATAGGAGCATTGAATATAAGTCTGCCGAGTGTGGCGTCGATAAGACCCGTGTGGGTGACGCCGTCTATCTCGCGGGAAACGCGCACCTTGATAGGCGCGTGCATGCCGAGCAGGCCGTTTGCATAAGCCATCATGGCTTCGTCAAAATCTCTGAATATGCTTCCCTCTCCGGGCTCGCCGGCGCGGTCTATGGTGAGGTAATAAGAACCGAGCACCATATCCTGCGAAGGAACAGTTACGGCTTTACCGTCAACAGGCTTCAGGAAGTTGTTTGCGGAAAGCATGAGGAATCGTGCCTCTGCCTGAGCTTCGCTTGAAAGCGGAATGTGAACAGGCATCTGGTCGCCGTCGAAGTCGGCGTTGAATGCCGAGCAAACGAGCGGATGAAGCTTTATCGCTCTGCCCTCTACGAGCACGGGCTCGAACGCCTGAATGGAAAGTCTGTGGAGCGTGGGAGCACGGTTGAGAAGCACGGGATGGTCCTTTATTACCGTTTCGAGTGCATCCCATATCTCGGGACTTGCCTTCTCCACCTTTTTCTTTGCGTCCTTGATATTGGAGGCGCTCTGCGTCTCGACAAGGCGCTTCATAACGAACGGCTTGAAGAGCTCGAGAGCCATTTCCTTAGGAAGTCCGCACTGATAAATCTTCAGCGAAGGACCTACGACGATAACGGAACGTCCGGAATAGTCGACACGCTTACCGAGCAGGTTCTGACGGAAGCGTCCCTGCTTACCGCGGAGCATCTCGGAAAGAGACTTGAGCGGACGGTTGCTGGAGCCGCCTGTTACGGGCTTGCCGCGTCTGCCGTTATCGATGAGGGCATCTACCGCCTCCTGAAGCATACGCTTTTCGTTTCTGATGATTATTTCCGGTGCAAAAAGCTCTGTGAGCTTCTTGAGACGGTTGTTTCTGTTGATAACTCTGCGATAGAGATCGTTTATATCCGTCGTCGCAAATCTGCCGCCGTCCAGCTGTACCATCGGGCGGATATCCGGCGGGATAACGGGAATGACATCGAGTATCATCCACTCGGGGCGGTTGCCGGACTTTCTGAATGCCTCGACAACCTCAAGCCTCTTGATAATGCGAAGCTTTTTCTGACCGCCTGCCGTGGCAAGTTCAGCCTTGAGCTGCTCGGAAAGCTTCTCTATATCTATTTCGCAGAGGAGCTCTTTCACAGCCTCGGCACCCATGCCTACGCGGAAATCGTTCTCGTATTTCTCATACATTTCGCGGTATTCGCGCTCGGAAAGGAGCTGCATCTTCTCGAGGGGCGTATTGCCGGGGTCGAGAACGATGTACTGCGCGAAATAGAGTACCTTTTCAAGGAGCCTCGGAGAAAGGTCGAGAAGCAGACCTATACGGGAAGGTATAGCGCGGAAATACCATATGTGGGACACGGGAGCGGCAAGCTCGATATGACCCATTCTCTCGCGGCGCACTTTCTTGGTTGTAACCTCAACGCCGCATTTTTCGCAGACCTTGCCCTTATAGCGGACTCTCTTGTATTTTCCGCAGAGGCACTCCCAGTCCTTAGTCGGACCGAAGATTTTCTCGCAGAAAAGACCGTCCTTTTCGGGGCGAAGCGTTCTGTAGTTTATGGTCTCGGGCTTGGTAACCTCGCCGCTTGACCAGCTTCTTATCATTTCAGGGGACGCAAGTCCTATTTTAATCGAATTAAAAATCTGTTTTCCCATTTTGCATTTCCCCCTTTCTTATTCCATATCGTCATCGTCGGCGAAGTCCTCTTCGTCGTCGAATTCATCGTCATCGAAGTCAAAATCATCATCGTCATCGTCGCCGCCCGCAAATTCGGATTCGGGGTCGTCGATGATGGTGATATGCTCGTCGTCATCCTCGCCCTCAACCGTTCTGCCGATGTCGTCCATGGAAACGGTGGCAGGTGTATCGTCGAGGTCGTCGCCGATGGAAGAAAGTGCTATTTCCTCGCCGTTTTCATCGAGAACTCTGATATCGAGTGCCAGCGACTGAAGCTCTTTTACAAGCACGCGGAATGACTCCGGAACGCCGGGCGTGGGAATATTCTGACCCTTTACGATAGCCTCATATGCCTTTACACGACCCGTGACATCGTCACTCTTGACTGTGAGGATTTCCTGAAGCGTATAAGCCGCGCCGTAAGCCTCGAGAGCCCAGACTTCCATTTCTCCGAAGCGCTGACCGCCGAACTGAGCTTTACCGCCGAGAGGCTGCTGCGTAACGAGAGCATAAGGACCTGTGGAGCGCGCGTGAATCTTATCATCTACAAGGTGATGGAGCTTGAGATAGTACATGATACCGACGGTTACGGGGTTATCGAATGCTTCGCCCGTTCTGCCATCGTAAAGAATCTGCTTGCCGTCTACGGTTTTCAGCTTCTTCTCCGCTATCTTCTCGGCTACAAGCGCCTTGTTTGCGAGCTTATCCTCGCCGAATTCTATATATTTCTTTTCGCCCGTTTCCTCGTCAGTAACCTCTTCATAGAATTTTCTGCCCTTGAGCACATCGCTCGGGAGAACGTCTCTGTAAAGTCCGGCAAGGGTGAGCGCCTCTGTGATATCGCTTTCCTTCGCACCGTCGAATGCAGGCGTCATGACCTTGAAGCCGAGATGCTTTGCGGCGATACCGAGATGCACCTCGAGCACCTGACCGATATTCATTCGGGAAGGAACGCCCAGAGGATTCAGCACGATGTCGAGCGGCGTACCGTCTGCAAGATAAGGCATATCCTCGGGAGGAAGTATGCGAGAAACGACACCTTTGTTACCGTGGCGTCCCGCCATCTTGTCGCCGACGGAAATCTTTCTCTTCTGCGCGATATAGACGCGGACCGTCTTGTTTACGCCGGGAGAAAGCTCATCGGAATTTGCGCGTGAGAATACCTTTACATCCACAACGATACCGCTTTCGCCGTGCGGCAGGCGGAGTGAAGTATCGCGAACCTCGCGTGCCTTTTCGCCGAATATGGCGCGAAGCAGTCTCTCCTCGGGAGTAAGCTCGGTTTCGCCCTTGGGCGTAACCTTACCTACAAGTATATCTCCCGCGTGAACATCCGTACCTATGCGGATGATACCATCGGCATCGAGATCCTTGAGCGCGTCCTCGCCGCAGTTCGGAATTTCTCTTGTGATTTCCTCCGGACCGAGCTTGGTGTCTCTTGCTTCCGTATTGTATTCTTCTATATGAATAGATGTATAAACATCGTTGCGAACGAGATTTTCGTTGAGCAGAACGGCGTCCTCGTAGTTATAGCCTTCCCATGTCATGAAGCCTATAAGAGCATTCTTGCCGAGGGAGATTTCGCCGTTTGAGGTAGCGGGACCATCCGCTATTACATCGCCCTTTTCGACTCTGTCGCCGAGATTTACTATAGGTCTCTGGTTTACGCAGGTGCCGACATTGGAGCGCTTGAACTTCAGGAGAGCATATCTGTCCTTCTGTCCGTCATCGCGGCACACTATGACCTCGTCGGAGGATACTCTGTCAACATATCCGCCTTCCTTGGCTATAACGCAGACACCGGAGTCTATCGCCGCCTTATATTCCATGCCGGTACCTACTATCGGAGATTCCGTCATCATGAGCGGAACAGCCTGCTTCTGCATGTTTGAGCCCATGAGCGCACGAGAGTTATCATCGTTTTCAAGGAACGGAATGAAGCCTGTGGCAACGGATATAAGCATCTTCGGCGAAACGTCCATGTAGTCTACCATAGAGGCGTCCACTTCGACTATCTCCGCCTTGTCTCTTGCAGTTACCTTGCGGTTTATGAATCTGCCCTCTTCATCGAGAGGTTCGTTTGCCTGAGCAACAATATAGTTGTCCTCGACATCGGCTGTCATGTATTCGACATTATCGGTAACGATGCCGTTCGCCTTGTCAACCTTGCGGAAGGGTGCCTCGATGAAGCCGTAATCGTTTATTCTCGCGTAGCATGCGAGATAGGAGATAAGACCGATATTGGGGCCTTCAGGCGTCTCTATCGGGCATATGCGCCCGTAGTGAGTATAATGCACATCGCGGACTTCAAACGATGCACGGTCTCTGGAAAGACCGCCCGGGCCGAGCGCGGAAAGACGGCGCTTGTGAGTAAGCTCGGCAAGCGGGTTGTTCTGATCCATGAACTGGGAAAGCTGTGACGAACCGAAAAATTCGCGTATCGCAGCCACAACGGGACGGATATTGATGAGTCCCTGAGGCGTGAGGCTGTCCGCATCCTGAATAGTCATGCGCTCTTTTATTATCTTATCCATGCGGGAGAAACCGATTCTGAGCTGATTCTGAATAAGCTCGCCTACAGCACGGATTCTTCTGTTTCCGAGATGGTCGATATCGTCGGGATTGCCTATGCCGTGTGCAAGGCAGATGAGATAGTTCATCGAAGCGAAGATATCATCCTTTGTGATATGCTTGGGAGAAAGCTCGGCTGCTCTCGCTTTTGCCTCTGCCTTTATCTTTTCGGCGTCGCCGCCGCATTCCTCCATGATGGAGAGCAGCAGGCTGAGCTTTACATGCTCGTTTATGCCGCAATCGCGCATGTCATAGCCGAGAACATCCTTGGCATCGACCATACCGTTGCCGAATACCTTTATTTCTTTGCCGTCACCGATATCGACATAAGCCTCGTTCACGCATGCGTGCTCAATGACCATAGCCTCATCGTATGTGAGCGTTTTCCCCGCATCGAATATAAGCTCGCCGGTTATGGGATTGACAACCGGACGCGTGAGCGTTCTGCCTGTGATTCTCTTGCCTATCGCGGTTTTCTTGTCAAATTTATATCTGCCGACAGCACCGAGATCATAGTGCTTCTGATCAAAGAACATATTATTTATGAGTATCTGCGCGCTTTCAACTATCGCAGGCTCGCCGGGACGGAGCTTTTTGTATATTTCCTTGAGCGCCTCTTCATAGGGAGAGGTACCGTTCTTGTCCGCCTCATTCTGCATTCCGTCTTTTTCAAGGGTGGCAAGTATTTTCTGGTCGTCGCCGTAAACGGAGCGTACTCCCGTCGAAGAAGCGGTTGCTTCCTCAAGGGCACGGATAAGTATTGTAGCCGGTATCTTTCTGTTTTTATCGATACGGACCCAGCAAACATCATTGAGATCCGTCTCATACTCAAGCCAAGCACCGCGGTATGGGATGACGGTAGCCTTCACTATCATCTTGCCCGTTTTGTCCATCGCGGTTTCATAGTACATACCGGGTGAGCGTACCAGCTGTGAAACGACAACTCTCTGCGCGCCGTTTATGATAAATGTACCCTCATCGGTCATCAGCGGGAAATCTCCCATGAAGAGATCCTGTTGCTTTACTTCGCCTGTACTCTTATTTGTGAGTCTGACAGTAACTCTGAGCGGGGCTGCATAGTTGGCGTCTCTCTCCTTGCATTCCTCTATGGAATACTTCGGCGTTGCGTCTATGGAGAAGTCCACAAACTCGATAACGAGATTGCCGGAATAATCCACAATAGGCGAAACATCTGAGAGAACCTCTCCGATACCCTTTTCAATGAGCCATCCGTAGGACTTCTTCTGCACCTCGAGAAGATCGGGCATATCTATGATGTCCTTTACCTTAGCATAGCTCATTCTGATGTTTTTGCCAAGCTGCTGGGGTTTGATTCTCATATAATCACTCCATTCATAATTTAGCTTGCCTTGATTTTGCGCAAAAATCTTTGTTTTTGCTTGCTTTTACCGCCTCTTTCGCGCCGTTTGATTTTACAGTCGGCTAAAAATGGCGATAGCATAAGCAATTATAATGCAGTTTATAAGTATACCACCCATTTGTCAATATGTCAAGAGGAAACTTTCACTTTTTTGAAATAAATATTGACTTTTTTGTCTGAAGATAATATAATTAAAATAAATTCGCTAAAAAGAGGGCGAAAAACGCCCTCCGAATACATTTTTTCAGGAAATGAGGACACTTTTTCATGAAATGGACTTCTCTAAATGATATCCGGGAGAAATTTCTCTCGTTTTTTGAGTCAAAGGGGCATCTCCGCCACGACAGCTATTCGCTTATTCCCGAGGGCGACAAGTCGCTCCTGCTCATAGTCGCGGGCATGGCTCCGCTCAAAAAGTATTTCACGGGTGAAGCTACTCCGCCCTGCCGCCGCATGACGACCTGCCAGCGTTGCATACGCACAAACGATATAGAAAATGTCGGATATACGGCACGCCACGGCACATATTTCGAGATGCTCGGCAACTTTTCCTTCGGCGATTATTTCAAAGAAGAGGCGCTCCCGTGGGCATGGGAATTTCTCACCAAGGTTCTCGAAATCCCCGAGGACAGGCTCTGGCCCTCCGTCTACGAAAAGGATGACGAGGCTTTTGAAATATGGAACAAAAAGATCGGCGTCCCCGCCGAGCGTATAATCCGCCTCGGTAAGGAGGACAACTTCTGGGAGCACGGCAGCGGTCCCTGCGGTCCCTGCTCCGAGATATATTTCGATCGCGGCGAAAAATACGGCTGCGGCAAGCCCGACTGCAAGCCCGGCTGCGACTGTGACAGATACATGGAAATATGGAATAATGTTTTCTCGCAGTTCAATAATGACGGCAACGGCAACTATACCGAGCTTGCTCAGAAAAATATAGATACCGGCATGGGACTCGAGCGTCTCGCCTGCGTAATGCAGGGAGTGGACAGCATGTTTGATGTCGATACCATTCAGAATATCATCTCCGCCATCAGCGAAAAGGCGGGCATAAAGTACAGGGAGAATGAGAAAGCCGACATTTCCATGCGTATCATCGCAGACCATATGCGCGCTTCCTCTTTCCTTATTGCCGACGGCGTAATGCCCTCAAATGAAGGTCGCGGCTATGTTTTGCGCCGCCTTATCCGCCGCGCCTGCCGCCACGGCAGACTTCTCGGCATAAAGGGTGCTTTCCTCGATGATATAATCAAGGTAGTGGCGCACGAAAACAAGAGTGCATATCCTATGCTCACGGAAAAGCTCGACTATATCTGCAAGATAGCGGGGCTGGAGGAGGAACGTTTTTCGAGAACGGTCGAATCCGGCATGAACCTGCTCGAAAATCTTATGAGCGCCGCAGAGGAAAACGGAACGAATATCATCTCGGGTGCCGATACCTTCAAGCTTTCCGATACCTACGGCTTCCCGATAGACCTCACGCGTGAGATTGCCGCCGAGCGCGGTATCGCCATTGACGAAGAGGGCTACAGAGATAATCTCGCCGAGCAGAAGCGCCGGGCAAGAGAAGCGCGCGGAAATATCGGCGGCTGGGACGGCAAGACAGCCGATACGCTTTCGGATATTGCAAAGACGGCGTTCATCGGCTATGACAGGCTCGAAACGAAAGCAAAAGTTCTCGCGCTCATCGATTGCGAAACGGACGAGCGCACCGACATCGCCTCGGGCAAGGCGGTAGTCATTACCGACAGCACCGTTTTCTACGGAGAAGGCGGCGGTGAAGTCGGCGACACCGGTACGCTCCTCGGCGAAAACGCCAAGGCAAATATCACCGATACAAAGAAAAAAGACGGCATTTACATGCACATCTGCGATATATATGAGGGTTCGCTTTCCGTCGGCGACGAGATAACAATAGCCGTGGACACGAACCGCCGTGCCGCCATCAGGCGCAATCACAGCGCAGTTCACCTGCTCGATGCGGCTCTGCGCAGAGTTCTCGGCGATCATATAGCGCAGGCGGGCTCCTATGTTGACGAATACCGCGGCAGATTCGATTTCACTCATTTCGCCGCAGTAACGCCCGACGAGCTGAAAAAAGCCGAGCGCATGATAAACGAAGTAATTCTCTCCGATATCAAAGCCGATATTTTCGAGACAGATATAGAAACGGCAAAGAAATCCGGTGCCATCGCCCTCTTCGGCGAGAAATACGGAAGCACCGTGCGCGTAGTGAAGTTCGGCGATTTTTCAAGCGAGCTATGCGGCGGATGCCATGTAGGCGCAACGGGCGAGATAGGTCTTTTCCGCATAGTTTCGGAAAGCTCCGTTGCCGCAGGCACGCGCCGCATAGAAATAATGACCGGTATGAACGCATATAATGCCGTTCTCGAGAGTGAAAAGCTTCTCTCCGATACGGCGGCGGCTCTCAAGGTAAGCGGCACGGCGGAAATCCCCGCAAAAATAGCCGCAAATGCCGACGAGCTGAAGGCTCTGCGCAAGGAAAACGAGTCGCTTTCCGTAAAGCTCGCTTCCGGCAAGGTTGCGGAAATGCTTGCTGCTGCAAAGAGCGCTGATATGCTCCGCGTTGCCACGCTTGAAAGCGAGCTTCCGCTCGACGCACTCCGTTCACTTGGCGATGAGGTCAAGGCAAACAATCCCGATATCGTAGCGGTAATGTGCACTACGGCAGGAGGCAAGCTGAATATAGTAACCGTCTGCGGCAAGGATGCCGTCGCTCACGGCGTTCGCGCAGGCGATGTCGTAAAGAAGCTCTGCTCAGTTGTCGGCGGCGGCGGCGGCGGCAAGCCCGACAGTGCCACGGCAGGAGGCAGATTCCCCGAGAAAGTCGGCGAAGCCATGGCTTCCGTGTGCGATATAGTAAAATCGCTTACTAAATAAAGGAGAGAAAAATGGAAAACTGTCTTTTCTGCAAAATAGCCGAAGGCGCTATCCCTTCGTCCAAGGTTTATGAGGATGAGAAAATCCTCGCCTTCCGCGATATAAATCCGCAGGCTCCGGTCCATATACTCGTCATCCCGAAGGAGCATATCTCAGGTGCCGACGAAATAACGGATGAAAACAGCGGTATTGTGGCATACATCTTCGAGAGGATTCCCGCCATCGCGAAATCCGCGGGTCTGACCTCGGGCTACCGCATAATATCAAACTGCGGTCCCGATGCCTGCCAGAGCGTGCCCCATCTTCACTTCCACATCCTCGGCGGTGCGAAGCTCGCAGACAAAATGGCATAACAGATATATAAAACGGAAAGGCGCTGTTGCTCACAGCGCCTTTTTGATATTGCCGTATATTTACTGTTTTACCCACATTATCGGAGTGACGGTATACTGATTTTTATACCATTCCGCGCCGTCTTCGTGATACCAATATTCAAGATTGGTACTTTCGCCGCCGGCATAAGGGTCAGTCGGGCTGTAGAACACAATATGCCAGTCTTTAATCTGTGTCTCGGTGAAGCCGTCAACTGTTTGTTTGTCAAATTTCCCGTTGCCGTAGTATATCTTTTCGGGGGCGTTTGCGCTTGCCATAAGCCGGTTCATAAATCTGGCGCTGACAGGACCGCTGATAACCCATTCTTTTTGCGTTGAATTGTTGATAACCTCGAAAGTATCGTTAGTGTTCAAAAACGCCTCACAATCGACAAACCGAACATTTTCGCCGATGATGATTTCTTCCAGATTTGTACAATCAGTGAACATCCCTGCGGGAATGTTTACCACGCCGTTTCCTATAACAACTTTTTTCAGGCTTTTACACTGCGCAAACACACGACCGCTATTGCTGTAATAGCTAAAAGCCCTATCAGCAGGGGCATTAGAATACTCGGCATACCAATATTCGCCCATTTCCTTCACCGTATCGGGAATCACAATTTCTTCGATGGCGGTACGCCAAAATGCGCCAGACATAATATTTTGAACCGTGTCACCAATGGTGACTTTTTTGAGATTGCTGCATTTTGCAAATGTAAATTGCGGAATTACCGTGATATTATCGACAGTAACCTCGCTGATACCCTTACACAGTTCGAAAAGATTCCCGCCGAAACCGTTTCCGATTGTGGCACCGTCTTTTTCCCAATTCGCATCGCCTGCGGCAGCGTGAAGAATGCCTCCGCCGTTAATATGAAGCTTGAATGTCTTGCCGTCATAGCTGTCAGCCTCACGGTCCACCCAACCGGGTAAATCGTAATATTCTGCTTGAGTGATAACATATCCGTGTTCGTCTGCAGCCCTTCTTGTGCTATGATTTACATAAAGCAAAGGCATTGTGAGGTCTTCAAGGCCCTCACAGTTCAAAAATGCTTTGTACCCGATTTTGGTAACCTCGGGGGAGAGCACGATTTCCGCAACATTTTTCAGATTCTCAAAG
>OLGE01002402.1_pt1 | contig 16586 bp, 12 predicted proteins | sample 1605151 | NCBI WGS metagenome assembly OLGE01 (sample SAMEA3888912, study PRJEB22519) | human gut metagenome | biome: human gut; feature: human-associated habitat; material: faeces | place: Denmark | collected 2010
ATTAAAATATAAAATAAGATGCCTGCACAAACAAGAATTATTCATTACTATGTGTGCCTTGGAGCCGCAGGCGGAAAGGAATGGAAGGTTAATATGGAAACAAAAGCACTTTATATTCATATTCCTTTTTGTGATCATATCTGTTCTTATTGCGATTTCGCAAAGGTCTATTATCGTGAAGAGTTTGTCTTAAAATATCTAGAACGATTAAAGGAAGAACTTAACGCTCTTCCCCATCATATTATGAGAACTATTTATATAGGAGGAGGCACACCAAGTGCTCTTTCTTTAAATCAATTAGATGCATTATTAAGTATGGTTGATCCTTTTGTAGGGGATGATACTCTCGAATATACAATAGAAGTCAATCCTGAATCAGCAACGCTTGATAAACTAGAATGTATGCATACTCATGGTGTGAATCGAATAAGCGTTGGTGTACAGACATTTAATAATGATTTATTAAAAAAGCGGAACGTTCACCTTTTTAAGAAGAGTGAGCGTTCCACTTTTTTTACTATACAGAAAACCGAAAATATTTCACGGCATTGTTATAGCAGATGTCAGTCACTATTTTAGAAAGCATTTCCCGGTCATTTGGATATTTGCCTTCCTCGACCCATTCCCCGATCAGTTCACAGAGGATCCTGCGGAAATATTCGTGTCTGGTATAAGACAGAAAACTTCTCGAATCCGTCAACATCCCGATAAAGTTCGACAATACTCCGTTAGCTGCTAAAGAGCTTAGATGATCCCGCATACCGTCGTAGTGGTCATTGAACCACCAGGCACTTCCATGCTGGATCTTTCCAATTGCAGAATCATCCTGAAAACAGCCAATGATCGTATCGAGAATGGCATTGTCATTGGGATTCAGGGAATAGAGAATCGTCTTTGGAAGCTCATTTGTCAGTGAGAGTTCATTTAAAAAATCAGCCAGTTCATTTAAAGGAGCCGAATAGCCGATACTGTCAAAACCGGTGTCAGGACCTAAACGTTTGAACTGCCTTTGGTTATTATTGCGTTTGACACCATAGTGAAGTTGCATTGCCCAGCCTAATTTGTGGTACTGTTTTCCTAAAAAAGTAAGCAGGGCAGTTTCAAACTGCATACGTTCTTCGAAAGAAACCGGACGTTCATCGAGAACCTTAGAAAAAATAGCCTCTGCATCTTCTTCGGAGCAGGGTTTCCACGGAATATGGGAAAAACTGTGGTCAGAAATGCAGCAGCCATGCTCCTGAAAGAAGCCCATACGGCGTTTCAGTGCCAAACAGAGTGTCTGGAATGAAGAAATCTTTAAATGAGTCACTTCTCCTAAGGAAAGAAGATAGTCACAAAAGGCAGGACTGTCAATGGCAAAAGCACGGTCAGGCCTCCAGGTTGGGAGTACCATAACATCAAAGCTGTTATCCTGTGAGATTTCCTCATGCCATTTCAGACTGTCAATCGGGTCATCTGTGGTACATATTAAATGTACATTAGATTTTTTGATCAATTCTCTGGCACACATATCAGGATTGTCTAAGCGTTCGTTACATAATTCCCAGACCTCCGGTGCAGTCTTTTCACTTAAGATCCCATTATATCCAAAATAGCGTTGCAGTTCTAAATGACTCCAATGGTAGAGTGGATTTCCGATACATTTTTCTAAGGTCTTAGCCCACATAAAGAATTTCTCGCGGTCTTCCGCATCTCCGGTAATGTATTCTTCATCAATCCCATTTGCCCGCATCAGCCGCCATTTATAGTGGTCGCCTTCTAACCAGACTCTGGTAATGTTTTCAAACCGTCGGTTCTTTGCGATTTCACGCGGATTCAGATGGCAGTGATAGTCTATGATCGGCATATTTTTTGCATAATTATGATAGAGCAGCTCTGCCGTCTGATTTGAAAGTAAAAAGTTTTCGTTCATAAATGATTTCATTTTTTCCTCCTTGCATAAAGCGCAGAAATATTGGTCATGCTGATAAAAGTATTTCTTTCATAAGCAAAAAATATACAAAAGGAATTGGAGGAATCATATATGAGTGAGAAAAATGAGGCACGCCCCTTTGGTGCGAGGGATAAATGGGGGTATTTGTTTGGAGATTTTGGAAATGATTTTACCTTTATCTTTGCAAGCTCTTATCTGATGGTTTTCTATACAAAGGTTTGGGGGATTTCTGCAAAGACCGTTGGAATTCTCTTTTTAGTATCCCGCTGTGTGGATGCGTTTACTGACATTGGAATGGGAAGGATCGTGGATTCCATAGAAACGGCAAAAGACGGGCGGTTCCGCTGCTGGCTGCGCCGGATGTGCGGTCCGGTGGCATTGACAAGTTTTCTGATGTATCAGTCAGGGTTAGCAGGGGCATCTATGACCGTCAAACTGATCTATATGTTTGTAACCTATATTTTATGGGGTTCAATATTTTATACGTCAATTAATATTCCCTACGGTTCTATGGCATCGGCGATTTCCGAGGAGCCAAAAGATCGTGCGGCACTTTCTGTCTATCGTTCATTAGGAGCTATTTTTGCAGCAACCTTTATCAGTGTCGTAACACCGCTGATCATCTACTATACCGATGTCAATGGAAATCAGGTGGTCAGTGGAAGGAACTTTACGATCTTAGCAGGCGTTTTTTCCATAGCAGCCATTATCTGTTATCTGCTCTGCTATGCAATGACGACAGAGCGTGTACAGATAGAGAAGAAAGAACGTGGGGAAAACACCGGTCTTGGTGCAGCAGTGAAAGGGATTTTTACAAGCAGGGCATTGATGTCTGTCATTTTAGCAGCCATTCTGCTCTTATTAGCAACACTGATGAGTCAGGGGATCAACACCTATCTGTTTGCCGATTATTTTAAAGATACCAAGGCACTGGCACTGTTCAGCCTTTTGAACCTGCCATCGGGGATCATCGTGGCAGTTGTTTCCGGAAAAATTTCCACGCGCTACGGAAAAAAAGAGTCTGCCGCGATCGGATGCTTCTGGGCAGGGATCATCTATCTGATCATTTACTTTTTACACACGAAAAGCCTTGCGGTGTTCATCACACTTTCTTTCTTTGCAATGTTAGGAATGAACTATTTCAATATGCTGATCTGGGCACTGATCACAGATGTGATCGATGACAAAGAGGTGCGGACACATTCCCGCGATGATGGAACCGTATACGGATTCTATTCTTTTGCAAGAAAAGTCGGACAGGCATTGGCAGGAGGAGTCAGTGGTTTTGCACTTTCCGCTATCGGATATGATTCCCTTGCAGCGGCGCAAACCGCGGAGGTACAGGGCGGAATCTACGGGATCGCAACGTTATTTCCAGGAATTGTCTATATCCTCGTAGGACTGGTTATGATATTCTTATATCCGTTATCGAAAAAAATTGTAATCCAGAATACAGAAGAATTGAAACGTCGCAGAGAGGAGACTTAAAACATGAAATTATCATTCAGATGGTATGGAGCGGATGACAAAGTAACATTGGAAAATATCCGTCAGATACCGAAAATGGAAGCCATTGTAACAGCAGTCTATGATGTACCGGTTGGAGAGGTATGGAGTGAAAAATCAATTGCAGATTTAAAAAAACAGGTGGAAGAAAACGGACTGAAATTTGAAGTGATCGAGAGTATTCCGGTGCATGAGGAGATCAAGCTCGGAAAACCGGACAGAGACCGCTATATTGAGAATTATTGCGAAAATATCAAGAAGGTGGCAAAAGCAGGCGTGAAATGTATCTGCTATAACTTTATGCCGGTATTTGACTGGACGAGAACCCAGTTAGACCACAGATTGCCGGATGGCTCCACTACCTTAGTTTATTATCAGGAACAGGTCGATAAAGTAGATCCGCTGAAAACAGACAGCGATCTGACCCTGCCGGGCTGGGATGCTTCATACAGCAGGGAAGAATTAAAAGGGATTGTAGCAGAGTATCAGAAATTAAGTGAAGAGGATCTGTGGAACAATCTGGAATATTTCCTGAAAAAAATCATTCCGGTAGCGGCAGAGTATGATGTCAACATGGCAATTCATGAGGATGATCCATGCTGGAGTATTTTTGGACTTCCACGCATTATTACCGATGAAAAAAATCTTGACCGCTTCTTAAAATTAGTGGATGACAGACACAATGGGATCACACTCTGTACGGGTTCTCTTGGATGCTCCGGACACAACGATGTAGCAAAGATGGCAGCAAAATATGCGGCAATGGGAAGAATCCACTTTGTGCATATGAGAAATGTCAAGATATTGGATAATGGATTTGAAGAAAGTGCACATCCGTCCTCCTGTGGAACACTGGATATGTATGCGATCGCAAAAGCATTGTATGACAATGGCTTTGACGGCTATATCCGCCCTGATCATGGAAGAATGATATGGGGCGAGACCGGAAGAGCAGGATATGGACTGTATGACAGGGCGCTGGGGGCAGCATATCTGAATGGGTTGTGGGAGGCAATTGAGAAAGAGAGTATGAAGTAGGAGAGAGTGGAGCGGGTGAGGGGGTGTTGGCTGGGTGTTCTACACACCGCCTTTTGTTCCATGTCTGGGATTTGGATGTTCTAAATACCCTGTGGGACGTTGCCGGATGGGGACGAAACCGGAGCAAATTCGCCATCCATGGCTCAGTTGCTCCTTTTGCGGGCATCCGTGCCCGCAAATTTCTGATATTGACAGGCTATTAAGAACATCCAAAATCCAGCCATAGTCACAAAGAGGAGGTGTGTAGAACACAGCAACATAACCGTCCCCTCAACGAACACCCCAACCACACGTTTCTCCTTCTCAATTGAGAAGGAGAAACGAAACACTTTTTAGTTGTGCTGAATTGGTATGTTGTGCTACCCCATGCATGACAGCGCCCCTCACCCCCAAAAAAAGAACAACAACATTAAAAAAAAGAATCATTATAGTGAAGAAGGAGAACACACATGAAACTACCACTTAATACAGACCTGACCGGAAAAACGGTCGTCATCACAGGAGCAGGAGGAGTCCTTGGTGGCATGTTCGCAAAAGCATTAGCACAGGCTGGCGGAAAGGTTGCACTTTTAGACCTGAATCAGGAAGCAGCGGAGAAAGCAGCAAAGGAGATCAGCGAAGAGGGTTATATAGCAAAAGGCTATGCGGCAAATGTACTGCAAAAAGAAAGCCTTGCAGCAGCGCATGAACAGATCAAAAAAGACTTTGGCTTGTGCGATATTCTGATCAATGGTGCGGGTGGAAATAATCCGAAGGCAACCACAGATCAGGAATATTATGTGCCGGGAGAATTAAAAGAGGGAGAAAAATCATTCTTTGATCTAGAACAGAGCGGAGTGGAATTTGTATTCAACCTGAACTTTATCGGAACACTGCTGCCAACGCAGGAATTTGCACAGGATATGTTAGAGAAAGAAGGATGTAATATCATCAATATTTCTTCCATGAACGCTTATACACCGTTAACAAAGATTCCTGCATACAGTGGGGCAAAAGCGGCTGTATCGAATTTTACGGAGTGGTTAGCAGTGCATTTTTCAAAAAGCCGCATCCGTGTCAATGGAATAGCACCGGGATTTTTTGCAACAAAACAGAATCGAGAGCTTTTATTTGAAAAAGATGGCACACCGACACCACGAACAGGAAAAATCTTAGCAGCGACACCGTTAGGACGTTTTGGAGAATCCGAAGAATTGATCGGAACACTGCTGTTTTTACTGAATAACGAAGCCTCCGGCTTTATTACCGGTGTCGTGATCCCGGTAGACGGAGGATTTCAAGCATATTCAGGAGTATAAATGGAGGGCATATGGTAAAAGTAGATTTAACAAAAAAACCTTATTTTTTAGAAAAAGAAGATATACAGTGGGTAGAAGATACCATTGCAGAAATGACAACGGAAGAAAAGATCGGACAGCTTTTTGTAAATATGGGTTCCGAGCGAAGCGAGGGGTACCTGAAAGATGTTTTAGAAAAATATCACATCGGTGCGGTGCGTTACAATCCGGGAACATCTAAAGAAGTGCATGAGCAGAACCGTATTTTGCAGGAAAATGCCAAGATCCCGCTTTTGATCGCAGCCAATACCGAAGCGGGTGGAAACGGAGCCTGCACCGATGGAACAGAGATTGGCGTAGAGGTTAAGATCGGAGCCACCAATGACCCGAAATATGCCTATGAGATGGGAAGAGTGTCCGGGATCGAAGCGGCGGCACTTGGATGCAACTGGTCTTTTGCACCGATCACCGATATCAACCGCAATTGGAGAAATCCGATCATTTCCTCGAGAAGTTTTGGTTCCGACCCGGATATGGTGTTAGAAATGTCCAAAGCCTATATGAAAGGTTTTATGGAAAGTAACATGGTCTGTGCCATGAAACATTTTCCGGGCGATGGAATCGACGAAAGGGATCAGCACTTAAGCAATTCGGTCAACACTTATTCCACGGAAGAATGGGATGCAACCTTTGGAAAAGTATACAGTGGAATGATCGATGCCGGGGTTCATACCGTTATGGCAGGTCATATCATGCTTCCTTCCTATCAAAAATATTTTAATCATCAGATGGAATTAGAAGACACACTTCCGGCAACACTGTCAAAAGAACTGATTGACGGACTCTTAAAAGAAAAATTAGGCTTTAACGGAATGGTCGTGACCGATGCGTCTCATATGGTAGGTATGACATCCGTCATGAAGCGAAGCAAAATGCTTCCGACAGCGATCGCAGCGGGTTGTGATATGTTCTTATTCTTCAATGACCCGGAGGAAGATTTTTCTTATATGATGGAAGGTTATCGTAGTGGGATCATTACAGAAGAACGCTTAGAGGATGCCCTTCGCAGAATCCTTGGCATCAAGGCATATTTAGGACTGCATAAGAAAAATAAAAAAGAGATCGTTCCTCCAAAAGAAGGCTTAAACGTCATCGGAACTCCGGAATTTAAAGAGATTGCGGCAGAAGTATCGGACAAAGCCATTACACTGGTAAAAAATACGGGAACTTCACCGTTGCCATTATCCGTAAAAGAGCATAAGAGAATTCTGATCGTGCCACAGGAGACACCGAACCCGTTTGCATTTATGATGGGGGGAAAGAATAAGAAAAAACCGGTTGAATATTTAAAAGAGAAGTTAGAGGCAGAAGGATTTGAAGTCACGATCTATGAATCCATGATGGATAAGATATTAAAAGCCCCGGAGGAAGAAGCAGGAAAAATGATGTTAAATATGTATGCCGGAAAAGCTCCGATTTCCTCAATCACAGATAATTATGATCTGATCATCCAGCTTGCCGAGATCACCAACCTCTTTGGAGTGACACAACGTATCAACTGGAAAATGAGTAAGGGAACGCCGGATATTCCGTGGTATGTGCATGAAGTGCCAACGATTTTTATTTCGTTAGCAAGTCCGTTCCACTTAGCAGATGTTCCGCAGGTAAAAACGTATATCAACTGCTATGACAAGAATGAACACACGTTAGATGCACTGGTGGAAAAACTTTTAGGACGTTCGGAATTTGCGGGAACAGATCCGGTAGATTCTTTCTGCGGTATGATGGATACCAGAATATAGTGGGAGAACAATATGAAAAAAGAGCATGACTATTTAATCTGTATTGACAGTGACGGCTGTGCCATGGACACCATGAACAGCAAACATTTTTATTGCTTCGGACCGGAATGGGTAAAGCAGTACGGCTTAGAAGACATCCAAGAAGAGGCATTAAAATACTGGAATCAGATCAATCTCTATTCAAAAACCCGTGGCATCAATCGCTTCAAAGGACTTGCCATGGGATTAGAATGGGCAAAAGAAAAAGGTTATGAGACAGAGGGACAGGAGGAGTTCGTGGCTTGGACAAAAGAGGCACCGGAACTTTCAAATCCTGCCCTTCTGGCTCAATGCCAGAAAAAGAAGAATCCCTGTATGGAACAGGCACTTTTGTGGAGTATTCATGTCAATCTTGCCGTCAAAGAGCCGGGAATGGAACAGGGAGTATTTTACGGAGTCAGAGAAGCATTAGAAAAAATGAGCCCAAAAGCGGATTTAGCAGTGGTATCTTCGGCAAATGCACAGGCGGTGGAAGAAGAGTGGTCAAAGTATGAGTTAAAGCCATACTGCAAAGCACTGCTTAGTCAGGAAGCGGGCAATAAGGCAGAGTGTATCCAAAAACTCTCGGCTCTCGGCTATCCGCCGGAGCAGATCCTGATGGTAGGAGATGCCATGGGAGATTATGAAGCCGCGAAGAAAAACGGTGTCTGGTTCTATCCGATCGTAGTCAATAATGAAAAAGAAAGCTGGCAGCAGCTACAGGAGGAGGCATATCCGAAGCTTCTGCATGGAACTTTTGATAGGGGGTACCAGAAAGAATTGTTAGACAAGTTTGAGAGAGGATTTCAAAAAACATTATAGCATTTAGAACGTATGGTAGGTGCCCTGCACAAATCGAATATTCCGGGTTTCCTTGTGCAGACCATTCCAATGAACCTCCTAAAACAGAAATCGTGTTCGCCAGTGGGCTTCACGATTTCTTGAGTTTCATTTCCATTGCACAAAAAGAAACCTTCCATATCCGATTTGTGCAGGCTGCTACGTTACGAGATGGAAAGGTTTGTGTTGTATGGGTGAGCATGTTACATAGAGATTAATTTATAGGATTAGAGTGTCAAAAAGCGGTTCACAACTTAGTGGCTGGCAACTTGCACAAAACCGGGACTGCTTTTGTGACTCAGGCAGACTTAGATTTTCTTATTTTCGTACAACGGAACAAAATAGACCCGGTTTTGTGCAAGTTTGCCGATCCAAAAACTTGAAACTGCCTTTTAATACCTTAATTTTTACAGGAAGTCTGCTTATTGGAAAATATACCTAATGTTTTTCTATTAAACGAATGGAGAATTCTTCCGGTGCATCTGAAAAGTCGATCGCATCCATATTTCCGGCAGAATCATATTTTGCATTGTCATACCGGAATGTGGCTCCGTTTTTTTCTAAATGATAGATGGTACGTTTCAAATAGCGGCAGGAGATAGTAAGTTCTTTAGTGCTGCCGGATGAGAGATTTATAAGTCCATGCAGGGCATCGGAAAGGTTGTTGCCTGTGTGTGGGAAAGGCAGTGTGAGCTCATCAATTTTTAAATCCAGCATCGTGCGTACCGTCTGTCTGGTCAATCGGGTGATTTCTTCAAAATTGCCGGTGGCAAGCAGTTCCGGTTTTACCATCCAGGTTCCGCCGCAGGCAAGGATCTTTGGATAGTCTAAGAATTCAGTCAGGTTTTGCGGAGTTACTCCACCGGTCGGCATAAAACGCATGGTATGGTAAGGAGCTGCAAGAGCTTTGATCATGGACAGTCCACCGGAAGGAACGGCAGGAAAGAATTTTACGGCATCTAAGCCCATTTCGATCGCCTGTTCCATATCACTTGGATTTGAGATTCCTGGTGTGATCGGAATATTTTTTTCGATACAGTGGGAAACAACTTTGGGATTAAAGCCGGGGCTTACAATGAATTTTGCTCCGGCGGCAATGGCACGGTCTGCCTGTTCTGTTGTTAATACGGTACCGGCACCGAGCAGCATATCCGGGAACTGATCTGCCATGATGCGTATGGACTCTTCCGCGGCAGGTGTACGGAATGTAACTTCTGCACACGGAAGGCCGCCTTTGGTCAATGCGTCTGCTAATGGGGCAGCATCGTATTTGTGATCTATGGCAACCACCGGTACGACACCGATATTTGAGATTTCTTCTAAGATTTGGTTCATAATAATACCTCCTGTTGGAATTCCTATAAGGTATTAATGTCCGACAGGAGGTAAAAATATACGAATATCCATGATTAAGATAAAGTCTGGAATACATCACTCGTTCGCATTTTCAAAGAGCCTTTTACAATGTATTCGTTCTGCGGAGCATCCGGATTGCTCATCAGATAGAAAAGCTGCTGTAATGCTAAATCTACCGTGCGGTGGATCGGTCTGCAGATCGTATCAAGACTTTTAAAAAGCACTGTGCTGCGGTTTTCCGTAGAAAATCCGGTCAGGGAAAGCGGTGCATCATGCAATTTGTTATATTCATAAATATAAGGGGCAAGACGTTCCGTTACTTCGATAGAAGCAGCTAAAAGTCCGGTGCAGCCTTTTCCGGTGATGTGCGAAGTCAGATTCTCGATATAGTCGCGGTCTGTTGTATTACATTCAAAAATCCAGTCCTCGTGAAATCCTTCCGGTGTTGTCTCCATAGCGGCACGATATGCCTGAATGATCTCACGGCTTGTAGAAAATTTAATATTCCGGCAGATTAAAGCGGTCTTTGGGTATCCTGAATTTACCAAAGAAAGGACAGCCTGAAATGTTGCAGAGTAATCACTCTCTATGATCGAGGTATGTTCGCAGTCCGCAGGTGCGCGGTGGATAAAGACAACAGGTATATTTGGTGCAATGGCATCTGCAAGTTCCTTGTATTCGCTGGAATCGGAAAGAATGATGATGCCTTCTGTAGTCCGTCCGAAAAATTCAAGATAAAATCTTTCTTTTTCTAAATCGTGGTTTGTGAGTCCGATCACCAGTTTGTAATCTTTCTGGTAGAGTTCCTGTTGAAAAAGATCCATAAATGCAGTTGTAAAACTACTCGAAGCATTTGCTAAAATGAGTCCGATCGTACGTCTGGTTCTGTTTTCCATCGGTATACCACCACCTTTTCTGTCATTTTGTACATTATAACATGAATTATAAGAAAAATAAATGAAAAACACACAAAAGTGTTTACAACCAAGACAAACTTCGTTATGATAAGGATATTCTTATCAAACATCCCGTCCGTCACCAATGATAGGAGGTCATTGGTTGGAGGTTGTATTCTGGAGTCCCGCAAGAGGGGGGCAGACTACAAGAAATATGAAAATCTTAGCAAATATCTACAGAATCCATTACGGTATGCAGGTACGGACCTTTGAAAATTACGAAGCATATGGAAAGTATCATTTTATGGAAAATATGCAAAAACAAAATAGGCAAAAAAAGAAAGGTCATGTCTTTGTGGATTGCAAAAACGACCGGAACAGACAGGTGTGGAGACTTCTTCAAAGAGCCGATACCGTTGTCATCAATTTTCCACAGGAGTATCCGGTACTTCTGAACTATTTTCAAAATCATCCCCGCATATCGGGAAATATCTTTTATCTTATCAGCAACAGTCCGTCTGATCCCATGGATAATGAAAAAATATACCGCAGAGTGTTTCGTTTAGAACCGGAAGAAACAGGAGTCATCCCCTATGACGTGAGGTTTGAGCATTACTATGCAAAAAATCAGGGGTTTGCCTGTCAAAAATCCGTTATAAAGGGAGAACCCTGTGGAGTAGGAGAAGAGTTTGCAGCTAAAACTTTTGAAATTGCTGTGAAACTTTTAAAAATGAATTGCGTTTTTGAGGGAGATACGTTATATTATTGCTAAAGTAAAGGAGAGTGATTTTTTGGATTCGAGTGAGGCGATACGGCTCATAATTCTGGTGGTATTGATTATGCTTTCTGCATTTTTCTCATCGGCAGAGACAGCACTGACCACCGTCAACAAAATACGAATGAGAAAACTGAGCGATGAGGGCAATGAAAGGGCAAAGACGGTATTAAAGATTACGGAGAACTCAGGAAAGATGCTGAGTGCGATCCTGATCGGAAACAACGTAGTAAACCTTTCCGCTTCTTCTATTGCAACTACACTGGCAATTGATATGTTAGGCAGTAAGGGAGCAGGAATTGCAACCGGAATTGTAACACTGCTGATCCTGGTATTTGGTGAGATTTCACCGAAAACAATCGCAACGATCCATGCAGTGCCGATTTCAATGGCATATGCCAATGTCATCTATTGGCTGATGAAACTGCTTACACCGGTTATTTTTGCCGTAAACCAGATTGCAATGTTCTTCTTAAAGATTTTGCGTGTAGATCCGAATACGGATCAGAATAAGCTGACAGAAGAAGAATTGCGTACCATCGTGGATGTTTCCCATGAGACAGGTGTCATCGAAACAGAAGAAAAAGACATGATCAATAATTTGTTTGATTTTGGTGATGCGGAGGCAAAAGAGGTTATGGTACCGCGTATCGATATGACTTTTGCAGACATCAACAATACCTATGAGGAGCTGATCGAACTGTTCCGAAAGGATAAGTTTACAAGACTTCCGGTTTATGAGGACAGTACCGATAATGTCATCGGTATTATCAATATGAAGGATCTGCTGCTCTATGATGACAAGGAGACATTCCATATCAGGGATATTTTAAGAGAGCCGTATTATACTTATGAGCATAAAAATACCGCAGAGCTGTTTATGGATATGAGAAGCTCATCGATCAGTATTGCGATCGTATTAGATGAATACGGGGCAACCGCAGGACTTATCACACTAGAGGATTTATTAGAAGAGATTGTCGGAGAGATCCGTGATGAATATGATATAGATGAGGTAGACTCGATCGTATGGCTTGGTGACCGCGAGTATGAGGTGCTTGGTTCACAGAATTTAGAAGATTTGTGCGAGGAATTAGGACTGAAGTTTGAATCGGAAGATTATGATTCCATTGGCGGATATGTGGTCGGCTTACTAGATCATTTTCCAAAGCCGGGTGAGAGCATCACAACGGAGGATGGAGTCAAACTGATCGTCGAGGCAATGGATAAAAACCGTGTGGAAAAGATACGCTTGATCCTCCCGGAACCGGAGAAAGAAAAAGATTTGTAAAATTGTTGCAAAGAAAGAGTAAAAGTTTTCAAAAAGATTTGACGTAGGCAAAAAGGTTTGCTATTGTCAAGACGGATATGAAACCCGTTTGCAATAAGACAACGAGACTTTTGTTGTGCAGAGCAGCAGGAGTCTCGTTTTTTAAATCAGAAAAAGAATGAAAAGAGAGGGAATGAATGAAGCCGGAAACGAAGAAAATAGTAACAGCGTTAGGTCTGATCAGTTTTACCGTAGTCATGTTAGGGATCGCTTTGAATTTTGGAAGCGTATGCCGCTGGATCACGAGGCTGATCGATGTCTTTATGCCGTTTATCATTGGCATTGTATTTGCATTGTTTTTAAGCGTGCCAATGAACTTCATGGAACGGAAGGTATTAGCAGGAAAACAATTTGATAAAATGAGAAGGACACTGGCTATTTTGATCACACTGGTGCTGGTATTCGGCATGATCGGAGCGGTGGGGGCATTGATCGTTCCGCAGCTTACTAAGACCGTCAGCAGCATCATTCAGGCAGTGCCGGAAGCAATGCAGAATCTGGATAATTATCAGAATGAGTTATCCGAAAAATTTCCACAGTTTGCAGATACGATTATCAAGGTCAATTTAAGCAGTGAAAGAATCATCAACGAAGTCATAGGTTTTTTAAATAACTGGATGAATAACTCAGACAGTTCGGCAATGGCAAGATTAAGCGGCACTTTAGGGAAAGTGCTGAATCTGTTTATCGGTTTGATTTTTGCTATTTATGTACTGGCACAGAAAGAAAAACTGAAACGGCAGACAAGAAATCTGTTACAGGCATATCTCAAACCATCGGTTTCGGACGCAGTCTGGAAAGTGGGAAAATTAACAAGCATCACATTTCAGAAATTTATTTCAGGACAGTGTTTAGAAGCCTGCATTTTGGGAACGATGTTTTTTATCACGATGACAATATTTAAAATACCATATGCACTGTTAATCAGTGTACTGATTGCAGTAACATCCCTGATCCCAATCTGGGGAGCATTTATCGGATGTATCATCGGCTGCTTCCTGATTGCGGTAGTGAATCCGATGCGCGCATTGGGATTTTTAATTATGTTTTTAATATTGCAGCAAATAGAGGGCAATCTGATTTATCCTCATGTAGTGGGCGGTTCGATAGGACTTCCGTCTATCTGGGTATTGGCAGCAGTAACTGTCGGCGGTAAACTGTACGGCATTGTGGGAATGATATTTTTCATACCAATCTGTTCCGTGCTGTATACACTTTTAAAGGAGAATGTCAGATACCGTTTAAGAAAAAAGAAAAATTTAGCAGTTGTTAAGGAGGAAGAAATAAATGCGTAAGACAAAAATTATCTGTACATTAGGACCGGCAACAGACCGTGGGAATGTATTAGAACAGTTAATCAAAGAAGGCATGAACGTTGCAAGATTTAATTTTTCACATGGTGACCATGAGGAGCAGAGAGGAAGAATTGAAAAACTCCGCAGTCTGCGGGAAAAATGCGGACAGCCGGTAGCGGCACTGTTAGATACCAAGGGACCTGAAATCCGCTTGAGGGATTTTGAGGGAAAAAAAGTAATGTTAGAAAAAGGACAGACCTTTATTTTAACAGGGGAAGAGGTTTTAGGAAACAGAGAGCGTGCATCCATTACTTATGAGAACCTCTGGCAGGATGTGACCGTCGGAACAAAGATTCTGATTGATGACGGACTGATCGGGATGCAGGTGGATAAGATTGAAAATAAAGAGATTTACTGTACTGTTTTAAATGATGGAGCGGTATCAAACCACAAGGGAATCAATGTACCGGGCATTCATCTGGCAATGGATTATCTGAGCGAGAAAGACAGACAGGACATTTTGTTTGGAATCCAGGAGGATATGGATTTTGTGGCGGCATCCTTTGTGCGTTCCGCGGATGATGTGTTAGAAATCCGCCGACTTTTAGACGAGAATGGCGGCTGGAATATCAACATTATTGCCAAGATTGAGAATGGAGAAGGTGTGGACAACATTGATTCTATTATTGAGGTTTCCGACGGAATTATGATTGCCCGCGGTGACATGGGTGTGGAGATTCCATGTGAAGAGGTGCCGGTGATTCAAAAGATGATTATAAAGAAAGTATATAAAGCAGGAAAACAGGTCATCACGGCAACACAGATGTTAGATTCCATGATGAAAAATCCAAGACCGACAAGAGCAGAGACCACAGATGTTGCGAATGCCATCTATGACGGAACAAGTGCCATTATGCTTTCGGGAGAAACGGCAGCAGGAGATTATCCGGTGGAGGCACTGCGGATGATGGTTCGTATTGCTGACCGTACCGAGCAGGATATTGATTATAAAAAACGATTTTTCCGTTATGAAAAAGAAGAGCAGCCGGATGTTACCGATGCAATCTGTCATGCAACCTGTACCACAGCGCATGACCTGAATGCAAAAGCAGTCATTACCGTTACGAAGTCAGGAAGATCGGCAAGGGCAATTTCAAGATATCGTCCGGCGTGTCCGATTATCGGCTGTACCATGGAAGAAAAGGTCAGCAGACAGATTAACCTTTCCTGGGGTGTCTATCCAATCGTAATTAAGGAAGAAAAAAATGTATTTGATTTATTCGCACATTCTATCGTAGGTGCAAAAGAACATGGATATTTAGAATCAGGAGATACGGTAGTCATTACGTCCGGTGTACCGATCGGAAAATCGGGAACAACGAATATGATGAAAGTAGATACCGTACACTAAGAGAGAGGAGCATGCAGATGGCAGTCAGTTATCCAAAAGAACTTTCAAAGTGCAGTAATGAGGAGATTTATCTTGCACTCTTAGAACATGTAAAAAAACTTGCAGCGCAAAAAGCAGGGAAAGATACAACAGAGAAAGAGAAGAAGAAATTATATTATATTTCTGCAGAGTTTCTGATTGGAAAACTCTTATCTAACAATCTGATCAATTTAGGGATTTATGAAGAAGTCCGAAAGGAATTAGAGGATGCGGGAAAATCCCTGTCCGAGATTGAAGAATTAGAACCGGAACCGTCACTTGGCAATGGTGGTTTAGGAAGACTGGCAGCCTGCTTTTTAGATTCTATTGCAACGCTGGGACTGAATGGCGACGGTGTGGGTCTGAACTACCATTACGGACTGTTTCGTCAGGTTTTTGAAAACAACGCACAAAAAGAACTTCCAAACCCATGGATAGAAAAGGAGAGCTGGCTGACAAAGACGGATAAGACGTATACGATCCTGTTTGGCGGTTTTTCGGTGCAGTCACGGATGTATGATATTGACGTGACCGGTTATGAGAACCGTACCAATAAACTGCATCTGTTTGACATTGAATCTGTAGATGAGGACATTGTAAAAGAAGGGATTTCTTTTGATAAGACAGACATTAAAAAGAATCTGACGCTCTTTTTATACCCGGATGACAGCGATGATGATGGACGTATCCTGCGTGTGTATCAGCAGTATTTTATGGTGAGCAATGCGGCAAGACTGATCTTAGACGAGGCAAAAGAGCGTGGCTCGGATCTCTATGATCTGGCGGATTATGCCGTGATCCAGATCAACGACACACATCCGACCATGGTAATCCCAGAGTTGGTACGGCTTTTGATGGAAGAAGGTCTTTTGATAGATGAGGCAATTGACATTGTCCGAAAGACCTGCGCATATACGAATCATACGATTTTAGCAGAGGCATTGGAAAAGTGGCCGATCGGATATTTAGAGAGGGCAGTACCACAGCTGATGCCGATCATTCGTCAGTTGGATAACCATATCCGTAAAGAAGTCCGTGATGAAAGTACCTATATTATTCAGGATGGACTGGTGCATATCTCCGAGATGAGT
>OLGE01002405.1_pt1 | contig 16568 bp, 16 predicted proteins | sample 1605151 | NCBI WGS metagenome assembly OLGE01 (sample SAMEA3888912, study PRJEB22519) | human gut metagenome | biome: human gut; feature: human-associated habitat; material: faeces | place: Denmark | collected 2010
GCGTCGTGCAGGGCTTTGACGGACTCCGGGTACTTCTCCGCCCAATCTCCCACAACAAAGAAGGTGGTCTTGACACCATACCGCGCCAGAATGTCGATAAGCGTCTGGGTATCCTCGTTGCCCCACGCGGCGTCGAAGCTGATAGCGCAGACCTTCTGGCTGCGCTCCACAGAGTAGATGGGCAGCTGCCGAGTCGTGGCCGCAGCGCTGACGGATGCCGGGTAGTTCACCGCGTAAAAAATGGCCGCAGCGGCCAGCAGCGCCGCACCGCCCACCATGTACCAGCGCCGCAGGAGGAGTATTTTGACCTTGCTCATAAAACGTGCGCCCCTTTCTGTTTTTTGCCCTATCCTATGCCGCTCCCGGCGGAAATATATCCCGCGGCGGCGCCTCGCAGCCTACCGGCTGCGCAGGGAAAAGGACCGTCCGCTTAAAACGGGACGGTCCTTTGTATGGAGGGGGCGGGGCACAAGGAGTAAGCGCCGCCGCGGAGGAAGATAACTTATTTACGCAGGAACAGGTCGATCTTAGACTTGGCGCGGGCCTTGACGCTGGCTTTACCGGCCTTGACCATCTCGTAGTAGTCGCCATTGGCAGAGCCGCTGAGCAACCCTTCCACATAGGCCATGCGGATCTCCGTAGCGACATTGATCTTGCGAATTCCGATCTCAATAGCGGTCTGGATCATATCGTCAGGGATACCGGAACCACCGTGCAGCACAAGGGGCACATCGGTGACGTCGCGGACCTCCTGCAGGCGCTGGAAATCCAGATTGGGACGGCCCTTATACAGGCCATGTGCATTGCCGATACCCACAGCCAGTGCGTCCACCTTGACCGCGGCGGTAAAATCGATCACATCCTGCACGCGGACCAGGAATGGTTTGGAGTCATCGTGAGAGATGTTGTCCTCAGAGCCGAGGATCGCGCCCAGTTCCGCCTCCACAGAGGCGCCGGCAGCGTTGGCGATGCGGACGACCTCCTGCGTAACGGCGATGTTGTCCTCGAAGGACAGCTTGGATCCGTCGATCATCACGGAGGTAAAACCGGCGCACAGGGCTTTGACGACCTGCTCCACGCTCTGCCCGTGATCCAGGTGCAGCACCACAGGGGTCTTCATATCCTTGGCCAGCGTACGGACTGTGGCGGCCAGGCTCTCCAGCTTACCGTCCTTGATGGCTGCCTGACCGACCGCGATGATAGCGGGGCAGTTTTCCTCCTCCACAGTCTCCAGAATAGCCTGGGTGATCTCCATCGTGTCAATATTAAAGGCAGGAATGGCGATCTTCTTTTCCTCTGCATAGGGGAGGATCTCACGCATCGTAACAAGAGACATATTTCATTGCATCCTTTCGTTGCTTTATAAGATATCTACTGTAATGCTTCCGCCGTTGAGGACTTCCTCGATCCGTCCGGCATCGGGGACCACTGTGTGGCCGCCCAGACTCTCGCAGGTAAGGCTGGCAAATACATTGGAAAACTTTACCGCATCGGGGAGGGACATACCGCGGCCCAGACAGTACAGGATCGCACCGTGGAAGTTGTCACCGGCCCCGGTCGTATCCAGCACCTTCACAGCCGGGGCCGACACATGGTACATCGTCCGGCCATCATAGGCATAGGTGCCGCGCTCCGCAGCTGTAACGCAGGCGATCTTCGCCCCGCGCGCCGCATAATAGCGGCAGGCATCCGGCTCGCTCATGTGCAGGGTGCGCTCTACTGTTTTGTTATCGGGAATGAAAATATCCGCATAAGGCAACAGCATATCCGTATTCTCACGGGACAGATTTCCGGAATCTATGGACACGATGGCATTCGTGTTCTCCTTGCAGTAACGGCAGATATCCAGCATGAGCTGGGGCCGCATCACGCCGAGATGCACATAGCGGGTATGATGAAACACCTCTTTGTCCAGCATATCAAACGTCAGCCGGTCAATGCAGCCGCCGTAACAGCTGAGACAGCGCTTGCCGTTTTCCTCCACCTGGACGAGACTGGTGGAAGATGCCTGGCCGGGGAAGGTGAACAGCTTGGCGTAGGCGAAATTCTGCCGTGCCAGAAATGCCTCTACAAAATGGCTGGTATCATCATCGCCCAAAGCGGTGATAACGCCGGTAACGCCGTGAAGACTCTGGTGCGCGGCACCGGCAATGGCCGACACGCCACCGCAGGTGATCTCCAGCTGGCGGGCCGCGATGCGCTGATCGCTGGCGGGAGGTGCCTCCACCAGCATCAGAATATCTTTTGTGCTGGAGCCGATAAACAGGCAGTCCAACTCTTTCATATGCAATAGCCCTCCTGTCTGATTTGCCCTGTGACATATTCGATCGGATCGGCGACCGAGGAGAAGACATAATCGGAACTTGTAACGCAAGTATATGCCATTTCTACGCATATGTCAACAGATTTTTGCAACTTTTACACGAATGAAAAATTTTATCATTTTCATGTAAATTTACATTTTACATTTTGAAAACAAGATGCAATTGCGATTGACAAACTCTGCACAGCGTGTATATAATAGGGCATATACAACACGATCACCGTGCATTCTGTGTACCTGAAAGGGGGAGGTTGCTTGTCTACGATGAAGGATGTCGCGCGGGTCGCCGGCGTCAGTATCGCCACTGTTTCCCGCGTATTGGCCGGTACCGCCGCCGTGACGGACAGCACGCAGAAAAAAGTGCTGGCAGCCATGGAGGAATTACAGTACCGCACGGCCGCCCCCGTCCGGCCCGTGATCCGGAAGGAGAGCCAACTCACCGCCGTATGCATGGAAAATCTCACATCGCCGTATTACATCGACCTGCTGCGCGGCGTCGAGGACGTGCTGAGCATCAGCAACTGCTCCCCCCTGCTGTTCAACCTGGATAACGATGACCGGGCGTTCGCAGAGCTGACCCAGGCGCTGCTGTCATTTCGGGTCGCCAGCGTACTGTTTATCGGCTGTGGCGATATTCTTTCCAGGGCCGACCTGGAACAGTTCCCGGAGCTGCCCGCAGTCATTCTGGCGGAGAATACGCCGTCCGCGCCCATGCCTTTCCCGGTCGTGGCTTGCGACGCTGCCGCCTCCGGCGCTTTGGCCGCGGAGACACTGCCAACGGCGGGCGGAACGGTGCTGTACATTCCCTCCGTGGGGTGCACAGCACCGGAGGAAGACCCGGTATTTCAGGAATTTGAACGGGCGGTGGCAGCACAAAACGGCATGACGGTCCGCCTTTCCGCCGAGATACGTCAGCTGCGGGAGCAGCTCCCCGGACTGCTGCGTGGAACAGAATGCCCCCGTGCCGCGTTCGTGCAGGACAACGAGACTGCGGTAGAGCTGCTGCATCTGCTGCGCCGCGAGGAGCTGCGGGTGCCGGAGGATATCGAGATCCTTTGCCAACAGAACACAAAGCTGGCAAAGCTGGCCGACCCGGCACTGTCGGTGCTGGCGCCCACCGGGTACCAGGTAGGGATGGTCGGTGCAAAATGCCTGATGGATCATCTGGACCGTGGGGACACACTGGCGCCGCTACAGCTTGTGGCCCCCAATCTGGTGAAGAGAGGTTCTATAAAATGAGTGCCTGTGATATTCTTGTGATCGCCAATCTGAATATGGACCTGATCCTGGAGCAAAAGAACTCTCAACAGACCAGCCGCAAGCGCTACGCGGACTCCTTTACACTTTCGCCTGGCGGAAACGGCTACAATGAAGCGGTGGCTGCCGCGCGGATGGGCGCTACGGTGGCGCTGGCCGGCATGATCGGCAGCGACTCCTTCGGTGCGCAGCTGAAGGCATCGCTGAACGAGGAGATCACCGACAGCCAGCTGGTACGGGTCGTGCCCGGCAGCAGCGGCCTGTCCCTGATCCTGTCCTCCGCCGGACAGGAGAATATTTATTGGGACATCGTGGGCGCCAATGCCTGTCTGGACGAGGAATATATCCGCGGATTGGAATCCCACATCGCCAAGGTCAAGCTGCTGGTGGTGGGCTTCGGCGTACCGTATGCATCCACGGTGCTTGCCATCCGTTTGGCGCAGAAGCACGGCACCGCCGTAATGCTGGTGGCCTATCAGTCCCGGCCCCTCAGTGACGAGCTGCTGTCCATGGTAGATATTCTTGTGCTGGACTCCCGCGAGGCACTGCCTCTGGCAGACATGGAGGTGACCAATCTCAAAAGTGCCCGCATCGCAGCTGGTATGCTGCTGAAGCGGGGCGTCCGCCAGGCCGTGCTGCTGCACATGAAATCGCGCTTTCTGCTGGCAGCTACCAACGGCGGCTTTACCTCGTTGGAAGCACCGAAGGATTTTCACATGACGGACGCCTCCGCTATGGACGACACACTTTCCGGCGTGTTCGGCGCCTGCTGGATCAAGGGGCTTGACGTGGAGCAGGCCGCCGAGATCGCCTACGATGCCGCAAATCTGTGCGGCAGCCGGTTCGGCGCGCATTTTTCCATCCCCACCAGCGAAGAGCTGGCACAGCTGATCCGCTGAGGCGGTTTTGCCACTGCAACGAAGGCGAAGCCTTTGCCATATTTCATACTCAGGAGGAAAACCACATGGATTTCATCAAGAGAGACGATATCAAGAAAAACGCTCTGCCTGGCCGAGTCGTACAGAACGCCGTAGGGCACAACTCCGCTGTGCTCAGCGAAAAGATGACGGTCAGCTTTTGCCATTACTCCGCCGAAAGCGGTCCCATGGAGCCCCACAACCACGCCGAGGAATCGGTGGTGGTGCTGTCCTGCAAGGATGCCTATGTGAAGTGGGGCAGCGGCAAGGACTCTCTGGAGCACACGGTGGAGCTGCACGAGGGTGACCTGATGCACTTCCCTCCCCTGGAGTGGCACGTGTTCGGCTACAAAGAGGGCGGCTATCTGGACGCCCTGTGCATCTACGGCCAGGTGACGAACATCCGCCCCGAGGAAATTCAGGCAGAGAACGTCTGAGGAGGAAGCGCCATGAGAGCCGTACAACGCCAACCTATCTCCCTGCTGGACAGCTGGCCCGCACCGGATACCGATGCCGTGCGCCAGGCGCTGCGGGAGGAACTGCGCCGCTTTGACCGGAAGGTCGTCGTTCTGGATGACGACCCCACCGGCGTGCAGACCGTCCATGACATCAGTGTATATACCGATTGGACGGAGGAGACCTTCCGCGCCGGCCTGGAGAGCAACGATCGGCTGTTCTTTGTACTGACCAACTCCCGCAGCTTCTCCGCGGGGGAGACGACCCGCGTCCATCGTGAGATCGCCGAGCACCTGGCTGCCGCGTCTCAAAAAACGGGAGTGCCCTTTGTCCTCATCAGCCGCAGCGATTCCACGCTTCGCGGGCACTTCCCTCTGGAAACGGAAACGCTTCGTACAGAGCTGGAAGCGCTGCTGCCGGAGCGCTATGACGGCGAGATACTCCTGCCGTTTTTCCTGGAGGGCGGCAGATATACCATCGACAACGTACACTATGTCCGTGAAGGTGACACGCTGGTGCCTGCCGGCGAGACGGAATTTGCCCGGGACACCACTTTCGCCTATCGCGCCTCCGACCTGACGGAATGGTGCCAGGAAAAAACCGGCGGCGCCTACCCTGCGGAGCAAGTGGTGTCCATCTCGCTTGACGAGCTGCGCCGCCGCGACTATGACGCCGTCTGCGAAAAGCTGATGGGCGTTTCCGGCTTCAACAAAGTGGTTGTCAACGCCGTATGCTATGACGATGTAGCGGTGTTCGTTACCGCCTATCTGCGCGCGGCAGCCCGGGGTAAGGTATTTATGTTCCGCGGCTCGGCAGCCGTGGTCAAAGTTCTGGGCACAGTGAGCGATCAGCCTCTGCTGCGGCGGGAGGATCTTATGTGCGCCGACCAGCGGAACGGCGGCATCATTATCGTCGGCTCCCACGTCCGCAAGACCACAATGCAGCTGGAAGCACTGCAAAAGGGCTGCCCGGAGATCGAATACATCTGTTTTGATGTGAACACCGTATTTGACGATGCCGCGTTGGCGGCAGAGCGTCGGCGTATTCTGGACCGTACCAACACACTGTTGGCAGACGGCACGACCGTGGCGGTATACACCAGCCGTATGGTCCTGCGCTCTGATGATGACCAGCGGGAAAAAAATCTGGCGATCAGTGTGAAGATCTCGGATGCGCTCACATCACTGGTCGCCGACCTGACAGTGCGGCCTGCCTTTGTGCTGGCCAAAGGAGGCATTACCTCCAGCGATGTGGGCGTAAAGGCGCTGCGGGTACACTGTGCACGGGTCCGTGGTCAGATCGCCCCCGGCGTTCCCGTTTGGGAGACCGGCGAGGAGAGCACCTTCCCGCACACGCCCTATATCATCTTCCCCGGTAATGTGGGCACAGAGGGTACTCTGTGCCAGGTGGTACAGACATTGCTCAAAAAGTGATGTGCCGCCCACAATATATGAAAACTAAGCAAAGCAAAAGAAAGAACGGATGTCTACAGAAAGGCATCCGTTCTTTTTGCTGCGGCAGGCCCGGGACGGATGACCGTCCCGGGCCTGCTGGCATAAACGGAACAGGAAAGCTGCGCCGTTTGTCTTCAGTTCTCCTCAGCAGCCGCAGCCTTGGCGGCCTTGCGCTTCTTGATTGCCGCGCTGATCGCGGGGGACACCAGAGACGCAATGGCCAGCACGATGAAGATAATGGCAATGGGGTGCTGCCAAATCGTCTCGGAGGACCCCAGCAGGTCAATACTGCGGCGGGCATTTTTCTCTGCCAGGGATCCGAGGACCAGGCCCAGAATGATAGGCGGCATAGCAAAGTCCAGCTTGATCAGGACAAAGCCGATCACACCCATGATGAGCATCAGGAAAACTTCCTCCAGATAGTGGTTCAATGCGAAGGTGCCTGTAATGCAGAACGTCATGATGACAGGCACCAGATATTTGTTGGGTACATCGATGACCTTGCCGAAAACACGAATCATCGAGAAACCGCAAATACCCATCAGGATATTGGCAACAAACAGAGCAATGAACACGATGTAAGCCTTGCCGGGTTCCTCGGTGAACAGGGACGGCCCGAAGACGATACCCTGCATCGTCAGCGCACCCATCATGACCGCGGTACCGGCATCGCCGGGGATACCCAGAGCCAGCAGGGGCACGAACGCACCACCGGCGATAGCGTTGTTGGCGGCCTCGGAGCCCGCAATACCCTCGGGGGAGCCGTGGCCGAACTTTTCGGGATGCTTGGAGAAGCGCTTGGCCATGTTATAGCCCACCCAGGAGGCAATATCGCCGCCGGTCCCGGGTACAGCACCGATGAAGGTACCCAGAATGGAGGACCGGACCACCGTGGGAGCGATGGTCTTCAAATCATCCTTGCGGGGAAAGACCCGTTCGATTTTAACGCGCTCATGCAGCGGCTGCTCGTTGTATTTCTCCTCAATGGTCTTGAGCACCTGTGCGAAAGCAAACACGCCGATCAAGATGGGGATCATAGCCAGACCGCCCTTGAGGAAGGAGCTGCCAAAGGTAAAGCGGTACGTGCCGGTAAAGTTATCCACACCCACGGTAGCAAACAGCAGGCCCAGAATACCGCCCATCAGACCCTTGATCACGGATTTTCCGGACACACTGGTGATGATGCTGATGCCGAAAAAGGCCAGCGCAAAGTACTCCGGGGACTTGAAGTTCAAGGCCACCTTTGCCAGATACGTAGCGCCGAACACCAGTACCACGCAGCTGAACAGTCCACCGCACAGGGATGAGAAAGTGGATATACCCAGCGACCGCCCCGGCTGCCGCATCTGCACGGACATGGGGTAGGCATCCAGGCATGTGGCGGCGGAAGCAGCCGTACCCGGCGTATTCAGCAGCGAGGCGGAAATAGAGCCGCCGTAAATGGAGCCGCAGAAAATACCCAGCAGCATCATGATGCCGGCATAGCCGTGCAACTGGAAGGTAAATGGCAGCATGATGGACAGGCCCATGGGAGAGGACATACCGGGCATAGCGCCGATGAAAATACCCAGGATCGTACCGCCCAGAATGACCAGCATATTGATCGGAGTGAAAACAGCGCTGAAAGCAAATGACAATGCGGAAGTATCCATATATTGTTTTCCTCCTTTCTCAAGCCCAGATAGGCGCGGGCAGGGTCAGCTTCATTGCTACCACGAAGAACAGATACACAAAAGCCACCATGCCCACAGGCAGCGCGATCAGCATGACCTTGCTGCGGCAGCCCATCAGATATTCGATCGCAGGGATCATAATGAGCAGCGCCAGCAGCATACCGACGATCTTCATCAGCACCACAAAGCCCACAACAATTCCCAGCATGATGTACACATGGATCATTCCGGGGCTCTTCCAGTCGATGGTCTTCTTTTCCTCGTCGGGTTCTTTTTTTAGCGCCGTTTCGATGATCAGCGCCACAGACAGCATCGCCAGCGCACCGGCCAGAATGCAGGGCCACACCGCGGGGTTTTTCTGCGCCGAAGATCCGATGGTATAACCACTGGATTCATAAAAGATATATCCGGATAACAGCAGCATCACCACGGATACGATATAGTTGTATTTTTTCATGCAAATGACCTCCAGAACATAGGGGATCCTCTCTCCGCAAAACAAGGAGGTGCCTACCGAACATATATGCGGCAGGCACCTCTTCTTATTTTACGCGATGAAGCATACCGCAGCCAAATCAGCCGTTGATATCGATGTCGGCGCAGATATCCTTATAGAAAGCCATCTGCTCGTTGATGAACGTGTTCAACTCATCGCCGTACAGGGTGATGTACTGCATACCCAAGGACTCGATCTGGGTCTTGTACTCGTCGCTCTCAACAGCCTTACCCATCAGATCGCGCAGGGCGGCGACCACATCATCGGGGGTGCCGGCGGGGGCGGACAGCGCCACAAAGCCCTTCATAACCAGGTTGTACTCCTCACCGAAGGTCTCCATGATGGTGGGGGTATCGGGGAAGCTGGCCAGACGCTCATCGCTGAGGACACCGATCATGGACAGGGTACCGGCCTTGACAGAGGCGGTAGCGGGCGTAGGCTGCAGGAAGGTAGCATCCACTTCGTTGGTCTCAACAGCGGTGACACACTCGGGAGCGCCGTCATAGGTATAGAAATCGAAGGAGATGTCAAAATACTTCTCAAACGCCTTGGCGGCAACGTTGGGGGCAGCACCCACGCCGGAGTCAGCCATCTTCACAACACCGGGGTTGGCCTTGGCGTACTCCACAAACTCCTCCAGGTTGGAGTAGTTGGGGTTGGAAGCGCTGATGACCAGCACATAGGGGTCAGCCATGGTGGCGGCGATGGGGATGTAGTTATCCATGGTCACATCAGTGCGGCCGAAGCAGATGTGCAGCAGCAGGTCGATGTTGGTGGTGCCCAAGGTGTAGCCGTCGGGATCAGCCTCAGCCAGAGCCTCCATGCCGATCAGGCCGGCATTACCGGTCTTGTTGTCCACCACGAAGGTGTATTTGCTGTCGAGGCTGGTCGCCACGTTCAGCAGCGCGCGCATGGACATATCGGTGTTGCCGCCGGCGCTGAAGGGAACGATCACATTCACATTTTTGGTGGGATAGCTGGCAGCGGCGTCATTGTTGGCATCGCCGCTGTCGTCAGTCTTGCTGCCGCAGGCCACCAAGGTGGACATCAGCATCATGACCGAGAGAATGATCGCAAGTGCTTTTTTCATGTTGGTTCCTCTCTTCTGAAAAAATAGTTTTTGTATACCGTCGGGATGCGCCCGAAGCATACGCGGCCGCCACGGTCCGGCGGGCCATTCTGCCGAACCTTTATGGTAGTACCGATTATACAAAGGGCGGGGCGCAATGTCAATATCAAAACCGACGAAAAAGATAAAAACATAACATTTAACAAATGAAAAGCGGTTGTTATGTGCAATATTGACCCAAAAACGGCATTTTTATGAAAACTATTTTTGCGAAAACCGTTACATTTACATTTACATGATATTTACATAAAATACAGCAAATCTATACGCGTTCTATGCGCAGAAGGCAGCGCCCGGACGGCGGACATAGGTGAAAACGTGATACGCAGGCGATATGCGGATGATACGCGGATGATACGCAGGTGATACGCGCATGGCACGCATGCGGTATGCCGGCGGTACACGCGTGGCACGCAGATGACGCACCGCCGCCGGGGAACGCATATGCCCCCCCGCTTCGCTCCTGCCGGTCGGGTATACGGAGGCGATAGGGGGTGACAAGCCGCGCCAAATATGATACACTGATATGGACGACCGCAAGGAGGACACCACCATGCATATCAACTGGTTCAAGGACGAAAATCACCTGGTCTATATCAACGGCGAAACACAGCTGACGGAGCTGGAACGGACGCTGCACTTCCCTGGTCTGGCGGACGCCGCCAACGAGCTGCGGCAGCATCCCACAGCGGAGGGCTTCACCATCAAGGGGCCGAAGCGCACCAGCGGCCGTCTGTTCGTGCCGGATCTGACCTTCGGTGAACACATCGAGATGGGCGAAAACATTTTCTTCTATATGGGAGAGATGCAGGAATGTTACGTCATCTACTGGCTGGACGCTCCGGTAGCACAATAAGCGGAAAAGGGCCGCCCCGTTCGGGGCGGCCCTTTCATGTCATGTGCAGCCGTTCAATCGCTGGCGCCGGTATGCACGACCTTGCCCATGTTCCACAGCAGCGCCACGCGGCGCGCGGACTCCAGACGTTCCTCGGGCGTGCGGTACTCGGCGTGCGCCGTCTCGGCCCCGCAGTCCATGCAGGCCACGGAGACAGACCAGCCCTGCTCATCCTGCATGGCACCCACGCCGCGGCAGATGGGGCAGTCCTGCAATTCAATATCAAAAATCGGGTCCATGTACATCCTCCTATGGGTCAGGTTGGGCTCAGTATAGCGCATATAGCGGGGAAAGGCAAGAAAAATATCCCCCCTCCCCTGCCATGCAAAAACGCCCCGGCGCCTTTCGGCGCCGGGGCGTTTCGCTCCTGTTACTGAATGGAGATGGCGCTGTTCTTGGGCAGCTGCTTCTTCACATTCTTGGGCACGGAGATGGTCAGGATGCCATCCTCAAACTTGGCGCTGACGTCCTCAGGCTCTACCGCATCGCCCACATAGAAGCTGCGGCTGCACGCGCCGGCGTAACGCTCCTGACGGATGTACTTGCCCTTCTTATCCGTCTCGTCCTTGTCCAGGCCCTTGACCGCCTGGATGGTCAGCACGCCGTTCTTCAACTCCAGCGTGACCTCATCCTTCTTGAAGCCCGGCAGATCCACATCCAGCTCATAGGTATCCTCCGTCTCGCGGACATCGGTACGCATCAGGTTCCTGGCGTGCTTGCCGTACAGCGGGTCACGGCCGCGGGGCATCATGCCGAAGGGATCGCCAAAGAAATCATCAAACAAATTCTCACCAAAAATGCTGGGCAACATATGTCATTCCTCCATTCGAAACTCTCCACGCGCTACGGCTCACGCCGCCGGCACATGGCTGTCACCACTGATTTGTATACATTTCATCGCCCCTCGGAGGTTCGCTTCCGTTTCCCTCCCTCAAGGTTCGGCTTTATTATAACGCCGATTTTAGCACTGTCAATAGGAGAGTGCTAATGTTCACAGAAGTCACGATATTTGTTCACAAAATATGCGATTTCTCTGGCGCAGTGCCGTCCGCCGTGATACAATAGGCACAACATCCCATGCAGGAGGACAGTTTATGGAACAGTTTTACGATAAGGTCAGCGCCTCCGCCGCATACATCCGGGCGCACATCCCCCAGACACCCACAGTGGGCATCATTCTGGGCAGCGGGCTGGGTGGTCTGGTGGACGCCATGACGGACAAGACCGTCATCCCCTACGGGGATATCCCCCACTTCCCCTGCTCCACCGTGGCGGGCCACGCGGGCAATCTGGTCATCGGGCGGCTGGGCAGTCAGGTGGCGGCGGCGCTTCAGGGGCGGTTTCACTACTACGAGGGCTTCAGCATGAAGGAGGTCACCTATCCGGTGTATGTGCTGGCGCTGCTGGGGGTAAAGACCCTCATCGTCACCAACGCCTGCGGCGGCATCAACCGGACGTTTGTCCCCGGGGACCTGATGCTGCTGTCGGACCACATCAATATGCTGGGCGCCAACTCCCTCATCGGTCCCAACGACGAGCGCTTCGGCCCCCGCTTCCCGGATATGACGGAGGCCTATCCCCACCGCCTGCGGGAGAAGGCCCATCTGGCCGCCGGGGCGCTGGGCTTCGCGTGCAAGGAGGGTGTGTACGCTATCTTCCCCGGTCCGTGCTATGAGACGGCAGCGGAGATACGGGCCTATGAGCACCTGGGCGCTGACGCCATCGGTATGTCCACCGTACCGGAGGTCATCGCCGCCAACTATCTGGGCATGGCGGTGCTGGGCATCGCCTGCATCACCAACATGGCCACCGGCATCGCCAGGGAGAAGCACTCCCATCAGGAGGTGCTGCGTATCGCCAACGAGAGCAGCCAGAAGCTCTGTGCGCTGGTAGAGCGCGTGGTGCGAGAGCTGTAAAGTGAAAAACGCCCTCCCGGCGGGAGGGCGTTTTCTTTTTATTTCTCGTTGACGTGCAGCTCCAGCACGTCGGGACGGGCGTAGTGGCCCACGCAGTCCAGCTCCATACGGCTGGCGGGGACCTTCTGCATATCCAGGTCGGCGTAGATGATATCCTCCTTGTCCCAGACGGTGACGGAGGCCTCGTGGCCGAAGGGGTCGATGACGCAGCTGCCGCCCCGGCAGGCGATGTCCGGCAGGGCCGCGATCTCGGCGGTGCCGCTGACGGTCTGGGGATAGTCGCTGCGGCGGAAGACCAGATCGGCGTTGATAAAGTAGCAGTGACCCTCGATGGCAATGTGGCGGATGGTGTCCTGCCACTCCGGATTGTCGTTGGTATTGGGGGAGATGTACAGGGATATCCCCTTCTGGTACAGCGCCACCCGGGCCAGGGGCATATAGCTCTCCCAGCAGATGAGATTGCCCATGGGGCCCCAGGGCGTGTCCATCACAGGGAAGTAATCCCGGTCTGCATCGCCCCAGACCACGCGCTCGCTGCCGGTGGGCTTGAGCTTGCGGTGGTTCAGGGCCTCGCCCTCCGGGGAGATCATCATGTTAGCGTTATACAGCGTACCGGTGACGGCGTCGCGCTCGGAATAGCCCATACTGATATAGACACCCAGCTCCCTGGCGCGGCGGAGGAGCTTACGCATCTCCGGCCCGTCGGCCAGCAGGGAGTTGTCGTAGTACATCTTCCAGTCCTCGCGGCCCACGGCCTTGCGGCTGCCCACGGTGAAGCCGAAGGTCATGCCGTAGGGGTAGCCGGGGATGAACAGCTCCGGAAAGACAATGAGCTCCGCGCCCTCGCCGGCGGCCTCGTCGATGAGCCGCAGGGCCTTCTCAAGACATTTGTCCTTGCGGAACATCACAGGGGTGGCCTGCACCACCGCCACGCGGCAGGTGTTCTTCAGATCTCGCATGGGTCGACCTCCTTGCAGAATGATACCATGATTATACCAGACGGACACGCCGGAACGCAACAGGTTTCGGCGCAAGATGCAGCAGCTGTCGTACAGCGGGGTGAATTCCGCCTCCATGTGCAGGCGGTGCGTGCCGCCAACAGCACGCACCGCACCGGAAGCCAGGATCGTTTCCGTCTGTGCATCATACGCCCAGTTCTCTCTGCTCGCCATGAAAAGAGACGGGCGGAAGGGGTCGGCAAACCCCTCCCGCCCTATGGAAAGCAGACGGCTGACGCCGCCCCGACTTGACCGCAACAGAAATGCCCATCCCTCTGCAGGGATAGGCGGTGCGTTTTGGTAAGAAAAAACGCCGTTTCTGCATCGCAAAAACAGCGTGGTCCTTCCTGTGGTGCCACACGGAGAAAACGCCCGCTGTGTCTGGTCCTCCGACGTGCAATTCTTCTGCCTCGCGCCGCGGAGCCCTCGCTCCCCGTCTGCCGCCTACCTTCTCAGGCTCACGCCCAATGGCTGACTTTCGTCACACAGCTCTCGCTGTTTCGGTGCATCCTTGCGCTCACAGTGCCGTTCGCGGTGGGTTTTGACCCATTTCCTTTTAGGCTGCCGCCTGACCAGACCTGGCCTTTGCAGCGGGCAGCCGCACGACTTCACCGGATCGTATTCAATTAACGAATGTAGTATATCACCCTGTCCCGATCCTTGTCAACGACATTCGAAAAAATACCCGAAACTCCCTGCGCAGCAGACGAGCCAGACAAAAAATAGGCCCCCCCTGTCGGATCGGCAGAGGGGCCTATTTTGACTTTTACATATCGCGGATGTCCTTCAGCAGATCCTCCAGAGACATGGTGCGCACATCCTCCTCGTCCTCGGGGGTGGGCGCATCGCTGAGCGTCCGGTCCACCGTCTCCTCCATCAGCGGGAGGTCGGGGGCGGCGGTCTGCTGGGGTGCGGCCTTGGGCGCGGGAGGCGCCGCAGGCTCGTCATCGTCCAGCGGGATGTCGAAGTCCGCCCAGTTCCGGGCCGGGGGCGCGGCCTTCTTTACCGGCTGCGGCTCCCGGGGCACGATGCGGGGCGTGGGACGGGAGCGCTCCGGCGCAGGGGCGGGACGGTGCTCGTCCCGATGCCGGTGGTCCCGTTCGTCGGGGCCGTCCGGCCCGTCATCATCGTCACCGCCGCTGCCGCGGCCGATGAACAGGCCCAGCAGGAACAGAAGTCCCGCTACCAGCACCATGCCGCCGATGATGGCCACCGCCGTGCGGACCTCGCCCAGCAGGGGCAGCTTGACGTTCAGGGGGATCTCAAGCATGGGGACCTCCGGCTCCGGCTCAGGCGCCGGTTCGGGGTCAGGCTCCGGTACGGTGACGTCGGGCACGATGCCGGTGTACTTGGGCATACGCACCACGTGGATGGTATACGCCTCCTTGGAGATCTTGTCCTCGGCGGTGCAGGTGACCGTCACCAGATTGTCGCCCTCCTTGTCGATGGCGATGTCGCCGGTGCTCCGGCGCACGCGGCGGTTCAGAATACCCGCCGGGGTGGTGCCGCAGTCCATGCCCACGTCCACCACCACCACATCGTCGCCGAAGGCGGCGGCCATGGCGGACATGCCGGTTTTGCGGCGGGTCATGTTGACGGCCTGCTGCACGGTCACGGAACGGGGCGCGCAGGACACGCCCTCGTCCACCACGCCGTTGTCGGCGGCGAATACCGCCACCCGGCAGCGGTTCATGGGTGGGAACACCCGGCCGGTGACGCCCGCCAGACGGACGGACATGTCCTCCAGCGCGCCCAGACTGCCCGGCGGCTTGGCCAGCTGCGCCTGCCGCTGCCGGGCAGCGGCCATGGCGTCCCGGTCGGCGGGGCGGATGGCGGCGATGTAGTCTTTCAATTCTGTCTCTGTCATAGGATATCCTCAATATACCCCTGCTGCGCCAGCGAGCGCAGGGAGGGGAGTGCGTCCTGATTTTCAATGGTGAAGGTGGCACGGGGCGCTTGCTCCAGCACAGCGCCGATGATCTCCCCCATGGGCACGGTGCCCTCATCCAGCGGGGCGTGGAGGTCCTCCTGCCCCCGGTTGTTGTGCAGGTGGACGTGGCGCAGATAGGGCGCCATGGGCGCGATCCAGTCCGGCGGCGGCGTCCGGCTGACGCAGGTGTTGGCGTGCCCCACGTCCAGACAAAGCCCCAGCCGGGGGTCGTCCACGCCCGCCGCAATGGACACCAACGTGTCCGGCGACGGCTCCATGACGTTTTCCAGCGCCAGGACGAAGTCCGGCGGCACCTCCTGCAAAAAGTCCCGCCAGAACAGGACGGACTGCTCCACATACCACTCCGGGAAGTAGACGTGGGGGATGAAGCCGCCGTGGAGCACCACCTGTCGGATGCCCAGCTTCTGAGCCGCCGCCAGCGTCTGACGGAAGCGGTGCTGCGCCGTCTGCCGCACCAGCGGGTCGATGGCGCAGGGGATCAGCTCGGCAAAGGGCGCGTGGAGCCACAGTCGGGAAAGACCGGCGACCCTGTTTGCCGCCTGCGGCAGCGCGGCGGGGTCATCCAGCATGGGCGCGTAGGAGAAGGTGATGTCCTCGCAGCCCAGCCGCCAGCGCCGCGCCAGCGAAGGGGCGCGGTCGTCCATGCCGGAGATATGCAGCTTTTCCTGAAGGGGATAGACCATGAGCGCGCTCCTTTTGTCGTTCTGCGGCGTATTATACCACGGGCGGAGAAAAAAGAAAAGCCCTGCGGGGCAGTATCCCGCGGGCAAAGCCTCCAGACACCATAAAGCGGAGTGCCGTCAGGCGCTCCGCATATATGGAAGGAAGAGAAGATGAAAAAGTTTTTTGCTTCTTGCAAGTATAGAATACCCCGGAGATGTGAAAAAAATTCGGTTACAAATATTAAAATTCCGTGAAATAATCGACAATCACGGTGCGTCGATTTCATTTTCGCCGCTTTCTGACCGAATAGCTCGGAAAAACGACTGCAAAACGTCCCGGCATTCGTCGCCGCATATATTGCCCACCAGCTGCGGCGGGCGGGGAAAGCCCTCCATGTATAGGTTCAGCACGCCGCCGCAGGCGCCCATCACGTCATCCCG
>OLGE01002442.1_pt1 | contig 16353 bp, 15 predicted proteins | sample 1605151 | NCBI WGS metagenome assembly OLGE01 (sample SAMEA3888912, study PRJEB22519) | human gut metagenome | biome: human gut; feature: human-associated habitat; material: faeces | place: Denmark | collected 2010
GGGAAGAGTTCTCAAAGAGAGGGGAACGCTCTCTTTGATGACTTTTGGTACTTTTGGTCATACAAAAGTACGATAAAAAAAGTTTCTTTAAGTATCTTCGCGGGTCGTCGAAGGCGCCGACCCCTGTCTCGGCGACGCCGACCGCGTTTGCTCCGCGAATCGGTCAATTCCCGCCCTACGATAGAGCTAAAGCCCCGTAACAGCCAAAAGAAAAAACATCTGCCCCATCCGCTTTTTCTTTTGCAGAAGCGGGCGCAAAAGAAAAAGCTTTCAAAAAGAAATCCGCGATATTTCTATCGCGGATTTCTCCGCGGATTTATACTCTCTTGGAGAGAACCTCTGCCTCATATTTCTTTACTTCGTCAAACCAGCCGTAGCCGCCGTCAAGACCGTAGCGAGCGCAATATTCGTTCCACACAGCCTCAAAGGGAAGCGTCTTTACAGCCTCCTGCATAACGAGAAGCTCGGTATAATTGCCGCTGTCCTGAAGTGCCTTCAGCTTTTCATTCGGCAGGAGCAGAGCATTGAGCAGAGCCTTCTGCCAGCTGCGGAAGCCGACTGCCCATGCGGCAATTCTGTTTATGCTTGCATCAAAATAGTCAAGCGCCATATATACGCGGTCAAGCGCATTGCAACGCACGATTTCCTTTGCCATTTCCTTTGTTTCGTCATCGAAAACAAGAACATGATCTGAATCCCAGCGGATGCCGCGCGTGATATGAAGAGCTATCTCGGGGAAATAGCAGAGAAGCGCGGGAATTTTATCGGAAACAACCTCAGTGGGATGATAGTGACCGTTGTCCATGAGCGGCAGACAGCCCTCATGAGTTGCGGCGAACATGAGTGTAAATTCAGCAGAACCTGCCGTATAGGCTTCAACACCGATACCGAATACCTTTGATTCCACGCAGGGCTTTACCTTGCTTCTGTCAAAGGGCTCGGAGAGAATCTGCTCTATGGAATCCTTGTAGCGTTCGCGCGGACCCATTCTGTCGGCAGGAACATCCTTGAAACCGTCGCCTATCCATATGTTCATAACGCAGGGAATACCTGTTTCCTCGGCGAAATACTGCGAAATACGTATGCATGCTTTGCCATGCTCTATCCAGAAGCGGCGAACCTCTTCATCGGGGCTGGTGAGCGTGAGTCCGTTTTTTGCCATGGGATGCGAGAAGAATGTGGGATTGAAATCTATGCCCATGCCATGTGCCTTTGCAAACTCTGCCCACTTTTTGAAGTGCTTCGGCTCGAGCTTGTCTCTGTCGGCAAATTCGCCGTTTTCAAAGACGGCATAGCAGGCATGAACATTCAGCTTCTTCTTGCCGGGGCAGAGGGACATAGCCTTTTCCATATCGGCGAGCAGCTCATCGGGAGTGCGCGCCTTGCCGGGGTAGTTGCCCGTGGTCTGAATGCCGCCGGTGAGCGGTCCGTCATGGTCGAAGCCCGTCACATCGTCGCCCTGCCAGCAGTGCAGGGAAACAGGCACGCTTTCAAGTCTTTTCATAGCGGCTTCGACATCCACGCCGAGCTCGCCATACACTTTTTTTGCATTTTCAAAAACTGCGTTCATATTTTTTAAAATCTCCTTTATCGTTGACTTTTTTATTCCTTTATAAGAGTAACGAATTTTTCATAAGCCGCATCCCAAGCCGCTTTATCCTGCGGAACGAAATGCTCTATTTCAAACGAATTTGCAATCACATCACGTGCTTCAGAGAGATCTTTTATCTCGCCGAGGGCGATAAGCTGAGCCGCGATATTGCCGAGAGCCGTAGCCTCAACGGGTCCCGTATAAACGTCTCTGCCGCAGGCGTTTGCCGCATACTGGGAAAGAAGCTTTTCCTGCGTACCGCCGCCGACGATATTGATTGCAGGCATTCTCTCGCCGCACATTTCATCTATTGCGTCAACGGTATAGCGGTATTTCATTGCAAGGCTTTCGAGAATACAGCGAACTATCTCGCCTTTTGTTTCGGGAACGGGCTGATTTGTTTCGGCGCAGTATTCTGCTATTCTCTTCGGCAGATTGCCGGGCGTGGAGAAACGCGCGTCATCGGGGTCTATGAAGCTGCGCAGGGGTGCCGCCTCGCGTGCGAGAGCCGTAAGCTCGGGATAAGTGAACTTTTCGCCCTCGCGCTCCCATTGGCGCCTCGATTCCTGTTCAAGCCAAAGACCCGTGATGTTCTTGGAGAAGCGTATGGTATTTCCGTAGCCGCCTTCGTTTGTGAAATTATGCCTCTGCGAAGCATCGGTGACAACAGGAGCTTTTGTTTCCGTTCCCATTATCGACCATGTACCGGAGCTGATGAAGATGAACTTATCCGTTGCGGCGGGAACGGAAACGACGGCACTGCCCGTATCATGAGCGGCAACGGAAATAACCTTTGCCGAGAGCGCACCGACCTCTTCCTTTACCTGCGGCAGGAGCGTACCGCATACCGTGCCGGGGGCTACGATATCGCCGAAAATGCCGCGGGGAAGCCCGAAGGTCTTTATTATCTCCTCGCTCCATTTACCTGTTCTCGCGTCAAGAAGCTGTCCTGTGGAGGCGATGGTATATTCCGTCTGCTTTTTGCCTGTGAGGAAATATGCGAGCAGATCCGGAATGAAAAGCATATCCTTTGCCGCGGCGAGAATTTCGGGGTTGTCTTTCTGCACGGCGAGAAGCTGGAAAAGCGTATTGAAATCGATAAACTGTATTCCGGTGATGTCATAAAGCTTTTCGCGCGGCATCGTGCGGAAAGCGTATTCCACCATGCCGTCGTTGCGCGCGTCGCGGTAATGCACGGGATTTCCGAGCAGATGTCCGTTTTTGTCGAGCAGACCGAAGTCGACGCCCCATGTATCGATACCGATGGAGGCGATATCCTTATGCTCACCGAGCGCACATTTGCGCAGAGCGCACTTTATCTCATGGAAAATACGGAGTATATCCCATGTAAACTGTCCGTTTGTCATCACGGGTTCATTCGGAAAGCGGTGAACCTCCTCAAGCGTGATTTTGTCGCCGTCAAAGCCGCCGATAATTCCTCTGCCGCTCGATGCGCCGAGGTCTATGGCAAGCGTTTTCAGTTTTTTCATATATGTATTTCCTTTCAGAATTTAATATTTTCGTTTTTATTTCAGCTCGGCTATGGAAACGCCCGTATCGCCCTCGCCCCAGTTTCCGAGGCGGACGCTTGCAATTCTTTTATCCTTGCGCAGAAAATCCGTCACGGCTTTGCGGAGTGCGCCTGTTCCCTTACCATGAATGATACGGACGGTTTTCACGCCGCTGCGCTTTGCGTCATCGAGATATTTATCGAGCATGAAGCAGGCGTCATCGCCGTACTGACCGCGAAGATCCAGCTCGGCGGAGAAATTGGCGACGGCGGAAATATCTCTTCCGCTTGCCTTTTTCTTCTGCTGCTTCTCCTTGAATGTGACGGTTTCGCCGTCTATGAGCATGAGATTTTTGATGTTTGTTTTCGTTTTGATTATACCCGCCTGCACCATGACATTACCCGAGGAATCGGGATCGCCGAGAAGCGTGCCCTTCTGGCGGATATTCATGAGCAGAACCTCATCGCCTTTTTTCAGCGGGCGGGGAAGCTTATATCCCTCAAAGGTGCGCTCCTCCACAGGGTCTACCATATCGGAATTTTCACGGAGCTTCAGGCGGATTGCACGGCGCGCCTCTTCCATACTTCGGGCGAGGTTTTCGCTTTCGCGCTCCTTTTTCACCTTTTCCATCTGCTCCATAATGAAATCGCTCGAGGCTCTCGCGCCCTGCAATATGCGTGAAGCCGCGGCGCGCGCTTTTTCCAGTTCCTTTTCCGCTTCCTTTTCGCGCATCTCGACGAAAGCGTCCGCTTCCGCCTTTTTGCGCTTCACCTCGGCAAGAGCGGCTTCCGCTTCGGCATTGCGCTTTTCCATCTCCACGCGGTTCTGCTCGAGCCGCTCTATCGCGTTTTCAAAGCGCTTGCTTTCGCCCGAAACATAAGTCTCGGCGCGGTGGATTATATCGTTGGGAAGCCCGAGCCTGCCGGAGATGGCAAAGGCATTTGACTTGCCCGGCGCACCTATCACGAGCTTGTAGGTCGGGCGCAGGGTCGAAATATCAAATTCACACGAGGCATTGCAGACGCCTTCGGTATCGAGCGCATATATTTTCAGCTCGGCATAATGCGTAGTCGCTGCGCAGAGTGCGCCCTTTGCACGTACGCTCTCCAGTATCGAAACGGCAAGCGCCGCACCCTCGACAGGGTCTGTTCCGGCGCATAGCTCATCGAAAAGCACGAGTGTGCGCGGGCGGAGATTTTCGAGAATGGAGACTATATTCACCATATGCGAGGAGAATGTTGAGAGCGATTGCTCTATGCTCTGCTCATCGCCGATATCGGCGAAAATATCCTCAAATATGCCTATTTCGCTGTCGTTTCCGACGGGGAGCTGAAGCCCCGCCTGCGCCATGAGCGCAAAAAGCCCCGCTGTTTTCAGCGAAACGGTCTTGCCTCCCGTATTCGGTCCCGTTATCACGAGGCAATCGAAATCCTCACCGACGGAAATGCTTATCGGCACGCAGGTGTCTTTATTCAGCAGCGGATGACGCGCATTTTTAAGGCGGATAAGGCTCTTTTCGCTTATCTTCGGCATCATGCCCGAATAGCGGAAAGAAAGCTGGCTCTTGGCAAAAATGAGTGCCAGAGTCGTTATGCTGTGATGATTTCCGCGGAGCATCGCGGAGTTTCCGGCGATATCGGAGGAAAGCTCAAAGAGATAACGCTCCGCTTCGTCCGCCTCTGCGCGTTCGAGTATGCGTATCTCGTTATTTGCCTCCACCACGCCGACAGGCTCTATAAAGAGCGTCGCGCCCGATGAGGAGGAATCATGCACGAGACCCTTTATCTCGTTTTTGTATTCCGCCTTGACGGGAATTACAAATCGCCCGTTTCGCACGGTGATTATCTGCTCCTGAAGGTATTTTGAATAATGCTCGCCTGAAATGTATCTTTGCAGGCTGTCGCGAACGCGGTTTTGTGCCGTGCGTATCTTGCGGCGGATATCATAGAGCTTGTCCGTCGCGGTATCGTTCAGATTGCCGTCGCTGTCAAAGGAACGGGCAATCTTGTTTTCAAGTGTTTTATTTGCCGTGAGCGCGTCGAAATAATTATCGAGCGCATTCTGCTCGCGGTTGCGGTATTCCGTCAGCGCGCGGGCGGCGGTGAGCACACGGCAGACCTCCAGAATCTCGCGCACGGTGAGCATCGCGCCCTTTTCCGCGCGGTCGATTGCGGCGGAAATGTCGGTCACGGAGCAGAAGGGCGGCATCCCTTTCACGGTCTGCATCGCGTGCGCCGCTTCCGTTTCCTCCTGCATTTTCAGAACAGCACCGCGGCTTTTCGAAGGCATGAGCGCGAGCGCCGCCGCGCGTGCGCCCTCTGTCGGCGCGCATTCGGCGAGCATGGAGCGTATTTTATCAAATTCAAGCGTCCTTATCGCTTTTTCGAAGCTTTTCATAAATTTTCCTTATCAGTCGTCTATATACACGGGCGAAAATTCCGGAAGCTCGCGCTTTCTTTTCGGCTCGTGCTTGAGTATATCAAATTTAAAACCGCGGCAGCAGTATGTATCGGCGACAACGCCCTTTTTGCGGCAGAGCATATCGCCTGTTTCGAGCGGCGTTGCCTTTTCGCAGTAGGCACAGCAACGCGGCATATCATCGTTCTTTTTGCGCATGGAAACCACCTCGGAGAGTATTTTTTTATAGTATAACACATATAAAATAATATTTCTATAGTTTTATGTAAATTTCATAACACAAAAATCGCGAAAATGCCGCCGCTTGCCGCCATAGCGAGTCCGAAAATGAGTTTTTTTGCAAGATAGGGCAATACCGAAATGGAAATTTCGCCCGCGCGCTCGGATATCTGGCAGGCGACGGACACACCCGAGAAGCCGAGAGCAAATGCCACGCCGACATATCGCAGAAGCGGCGAAAGTTCCGCCGCACCCGAAAATTCGGCACAGCCGCGGCTTATTTCAAAAAAGGAGCATATCACGGCACGCAGGAGAGGCGGAACGGAGGGGAAAACAAGGCATATCATGTCTGCCGCCGCGCCGAAAAATGCGATGAACGCGCAGACCGCGAGCATGGCTCCGCCCGCCGCTGAAACGGAGGCGACAAGCGCATGGGAAAGGCTCTCTTTTTTCGCTCTCACGGGCAGCATGGCGGCGGCGCTTTTGCTCCTGCAAAAAAGCAGGATAAATACAATTGATAAAACAGTTTGCATGAGAAAGAGCATATAGCCCGCGCGTCTGCTGCCGAGCATTCCGCCACCGACGGCACCGACGACAAAAGCCATGCCCGCATTACTGCAAAAGGGAAGGATGGCACGCATTTCCCCGGCGTCTGCTTCGCCGCTTTCCCATAGCGCATGGGCACATACGGCGCTTGTGGGAAAGCCGCAGAGCAATCCGCAGAGCGCGACTGCGGTGCACGCGGGCGAAAGCCCGAATAGCCTGCCGAGCCTGCCCGCGCGGGTAAAAAGACCGATTCTCGCAAAGAGGGCGGCGAGTGCCGAAAAAACAAAAAGCGACGGCACGACGCGCCGCACGGCAAGCGAAAGCGAGCTCATGATGCTTTCCGCAGCCTCGGCAGGAAATACCACGGCACAGAGAAGCATAAAAACGCAGAAAAGTATAGCCGCGCTCCGCAGGAAAATCCTTCTTTTCGTCATGAAGGCACACCTCCGGTAATAAAATATATACTGCTATATAAATTTATTGCGGAGGAGCGCGTTTTATGAAAAAGATATCATTCTTTTCACATGATATTCCGATAACGGGAAAATACAATATTGAAATGGTGGAAAACTCGCGGCTTCTGATATGCGGATGCGTCGGAGTCGCGAGCTATACGAGGGAATGCGCACGCATCTGCACGAGAGAGGACGATATCGTTATCTCGGGCTGCGGGCTTTCTCTCTGCTGGGCGGGAGAGGGCAAAATGCTCATCTCGGGCGACCTGCGCACCGTAACCTTTGAGAAAGGAGTGAAAAAATGAAATTTCTGCGTTATATGCGCGGCTACTGCCGCGTGAAGGTGAGAGAGGAAAAAGCCGCCGCACTCCTCTCACTCCTTATGGAAAGGAAAATTTCCTTTACGCCGACGAAAAAAGCGGGTGACGGACTGATATCCTTTTATACGCCGTACCGCTTTCCCGAGGAAGCCGAACCGCTCTGCGAGGATATACACCGCCGTTCATTTCTCTCGGATTTGTATCGCTACAGGAAGCGCGCGGGGCTTGCGCTCGGCTTTATCCTTGCGGCGGCACTGATATTTGTCTCCACGCTTTTTGTCTGGGATATACGCATCGTCGGCGCGGAAAATACGGAAGAGGAGGAAATCTTCGCGGCGCTTGAACGGCGCGGCTTCCGGATAGGCGCGTATATTCCCTCGCTCGATAAGGAACGCATCGCCATGGAGATAACAAAGGACGACGGGCGCTTCTCATGGTTCAAGATAAATATGCGCGGCACCGTCGCCACGATAGACATACACGAGCGCACGGGGCGAGACGGCATCGAAGCGCTCACACCGCCCTCTAATCTCATTGCCGCATGCGACGCTCAGATCGAGCTGCTCGACGTGAGCGGCGGTGCTACAGTGGTGAAGACAGGGCAGACGGTGAAAAAAGGCGAGCTTCTTGTCAGCGGAGTCATAGATTCGCAGGCACTCGGCTACAGGCTTGTGCGTGCGCGTGGGAGCGTCTACGGCAGGACTACGCTCGAATATGATGTGAAAATCCCCGTCCGATACAGGCAAAAACTGCGCAGTAATACCGTTCTCGGCGAAAAAAGCATAATTTTTTTCGGAAAATCAATAAAAGTTTTCAAAAATGATAGAATTTCGGCAGAGTTTTATGATATAATAGAAAGAAAAACAAGAGTGACGCTTTTCGGCGTGCCTCTGCCGCTCTATACGGCGGAAAAAGAGTACATCTGCTACGAGACGAGGGAGGCACGGCGCACGCAGACGGAATGTCTGCGCGAGGCTTATGCCGAGCTCGCGCTGAAAAGCTCCGCCGACATGGACGGAGCAGAGGTTCTTGCCCGCCACACAAAGCTTGATTTCGGCGAGGAATACCTGACGCTCTGCGAGCAGGTGGACTGCATAATCGATATCGCAAGGGAAGTAAAAATCGGCGGATAACCGCCATATTCAAGGAGATAAAATGTACGAGAAAACCGTTACAACGGAGAGCGCCGAAGAAACCGCGGCAATCTTCGGAAACTATGACAAAAACGCAATACTCATCGAAAAGATATTTTCTGTTTCCATAGGAAACAGAATAAGCGAAACGACTGCGGGCGACTGCATTGTAATCCGCGGCGAGGAGCAGGAAGATGTCCGTCTCGCCGCGAAAACCGTAGAAACCCTGCTCGGCATGGCAAAGCTCGGCACGGAGATAGGCGAGCAGAATACGGAATACATCGCGGGATTGCTGAAAAGCGGCGAGGAACCGGAGAAATTCGATTCCGACTGCGTGTGTGTGACGACAAAAGGCAAGCCGATAAGGGCAAAAACCGTCGGGCAAAAGAAATATATCGATGCGATAAGAAAAAATACGGTAGTCATGGGCGTAGGTCCCGCGGGAACGGGCAAGACCTTTCTTGCCGTTGCCGTAGCGAGCGCGGCACTGAGAAACAAGGAATTTTCGCGCATTATCCTGACGCGCCCCGCAGTCGAGGCGGGAGAGAAACTCGGCTTTCTCCCGGGCGACCTGCAGACGAAAATAGACCCTTATCTGCGTCCGCTTCACGATGCACTCTATGAAATGTTCGGTGAGGCTTATCAGAAATATATCGAGCGGGGCGCCATAGAGATAGCACCGCTTGCCTATATGCGCGGCAGAACTCTGGACGACAGCTTCATCATTCTCGATGAGGCGCAGAATACCACGCCCGAACAGATGAAAATGTTTCTCACGCGTCTCGGCTTCAATTCCAAGGCGGTGGTGACGGGCGACCTAACGCAGACTGACCTGCCTGACGGCAAGCGCAGCGGCCTTGCTGAGGCGGTGAGAATTCTTGACGGCATAGATGATATAGCCGTGCAACGTCTGACGGAGCGCGATGTTGTCCGCCACAGGCTCGTGCAGAAGATAATTCTCGCATATGAGAAATACGACAGGGACAAGCGCGAAAAGCGCGACAAATATCGCATAAAGAGGAATGACAAATAATGAAAAACAAAATTTATTTCGGGCGTGGCGAGGGCGTTCCCGCGATACCGACCGAGACAAAAAAGACGGTGCGCGATGTGATAAAGCGCACGCTGGAAAATGAAAATTTCGCATATGGGGCGGAAATTTCCGTCACATTTGTGCTTGATCCCGAGATTCACGCGATGAATCTCGAGTATCGCGGAAAGGACAAGCCTACGGATGTGCTTTCCTTCCCGCTGACGAGCGGCACGCCCGAGCCGGAGGATATAATTGAGGGCATCGCGGCGCTGGGCGATATCGTTATCTCGCTTGAGACGGCGGAGCGGCAGGCGCGCGAATACGGGCACAGCACCATGCGGGAGATAGCGTTTCTCACGGTGCATTCCATGCTGCATCTGCTCGGCTATGACCACGAGATAAGCGAAGAGGACGAAAAATATATGAACGATACCTGCGAGAAAATCCTTGCGGCGGCAGGGCTTTTCCGCAATACGGCGATACCGGAGGAGAAAAAATAATGGAGACAAAAAATCTTTTTGCGGCGATAATAGGACGCCCGAATGTCGGCAAGAGTACACTGCTCAATACGCTTCTCGGCGAGAAGATATCGATAGTTTCGAGCAAGCCGCAGACCACGAGAACAAAAATCACCGGCATACTGACAAAGGGCGAAACGCAGTATGTTTTCATTGATACGCCCGGCATCCACAAGCCGAGAACAAAGCTCGGCGACTATATGATGGAAAAGGCGGGCGAAGCCGCAGGCGAGGTCGATATCATCCTCTTCCTTGTCGAGGCGGGGGACAAGATAGGTCCCACCGAGCGCGAGCTGATGAAAAAATTTACCGTAATGCGCGTGCCGGCTTTGCTAATCGTCAACAAAACGGACAAGAGCAACGCCCGCGAGATAGGCGATACTATCCTGCGCTTCTCCGAGGTATATGATTTTGCCGCCGTCGTGCCGATAAGCGCAAAAAACGGCGAAAATACAGATATCATCATAGATGAAATATCGAAATTTGCGCAGGAGGGACCGCATTTCTTCCCCGACGATATGATAACCGACCAGCCCGAGCGAATCATTGCATCCGAGATAATCCGAGAGAAGATTCTGCTCACCCTGAGCGATGAGATACCGCACGGCGTGGCTGTCGCCATAGAGGAATTTCATGAGGAGGGCGGCATGCTCTCCATCCGAGCCGAGATATTCTGCGAGCGCGCTTCGCATAAGCCGATAATCATAGGCAAAAACGGCGAGAAGCTCAAGCTGATAGGTTCGCGCGCACGCGCCGACCTCGAGCGTTTCTTCGGCGAGAAGGTTTATCTCAATCTCTGGGTAAAGGTGAAGGAAAACTGGCGCGACAAGGCGGCGCTTGTTTCAAGCATGGGCTATAAAAACTGATCTCTGCTGCGCGTTGCAATTCCGAAAAATATAACTGAAGCTTTCAGGCCGGCGTTTTTATGTGGCTTATATTTGCGCTGTTTTCCTCCGTGTTTGCGGCACTCACATCAATACTGGCAAAGGTGGGAATTGACGGCGTAAATTCAAATCTTGCGACAGCCGTAAGAACAGCGGTTGCTCTTGTAATGTCATGGCTGATGGTTCTGTAAGCGCAGATCACATGAAAAAATCGATTTTTTAAAAAAGGGAGGTGCGCTTCTTGCAACCTGTGAGAATATCGGGCTTGGTTTTACGCGAGACGCCTTTCGGCGAATCTGACAAGATGATGACCGTGCTCACTGCGGAGCGCGGGCGCATTTCCGTTTTCGCGAGGGGTGCACGCAGGCTGAAAAGCGACTTTTTTGTGGCTACACAGCTTTTCTGCTATACGGAATTTGTGCTTGTACAGTCGAGCGAGAAATATTACATAAGGGAATGTTCGCTGAAGGAAAGCTTCTACAGTGTCCGCAATACGCTTGAGGGACTTGCACTGGCAAGCTATATCGCCGATGTGGCGGCGGATGAGTCAACGGAGGAATGCGAGCATGCGGAGCTTCTGCGTCTCACTCTCAATTGCCTCTGGACTATCTGCGAGAAAAAGAAGCCGCTTCCGCAGATAAAGGCGGTTTTTGAGCTGCGGAGCGCCGCATATGCGGGCTTTATGCCTGACCTTGTCGGCTGTGCGGGCTGCGGAAACTACAATTTTCCTGTTTACTATATAGATATTCCCGACGGGACCTTTCGCTGTGAGGAATGCTTCCGCAAAAACGCGGCGAATATGGAGCTTTATGCCGCACGTGAGAATGAAGCGGAGGGAATATACTGCGATGCACACCTGATAGTGCCGGTGTCACCTGATGTTTTCATCGCCATGCGCTATGCCGTGTATTCAAAGCCGGAACGTATTTTTGCCTTTGAGCTTTCACCTGATGCGCTTGATGATTTCGCGGCTGTCTGCGAAAAATATCTGCTCTGCCATATGGAGCGAGGCTTCAAAACGTTGGATTTTTATCATTCCGTCGCGGAAAAATAATTTATCGGAGAAGAAAAATGGAAATAGCAAAATTTATTACGGAGCTTGCTTCATCCGCACCGTCCCCGGGCGGCGGCGGCGCCGCGGCGCTCTGCGGGGCACTCTCGGCGGCACTTTCGTCCATGGTGTGCGAGCTGACGAGCGGCAAGAAAAAATATGCGCAATATCAGGCGGATATAGAGCGCATTTCGGAGAAGGCAAAAAGCCTTGCTGCAGATTTTACCGCGCTGATGGGCGAGGACGAGGAGGCTTTTCTCCCGCTTTCCCGCGCATACGGACTGCCAAAGGACGCCGAGGGCAGGGAGGAAATAATCGAAGCGGCGCTTGTCCGCGCGGCAGAGGTGCCTTTTCGTGTGCTCGGAAAATGCCGCGATGCGGCAGAGCTTGCCGCCGAACTTGCCGAAAAGGGAAGCAGACTTGTCGTTAGCGACGCGGGCGTTGCGGCGGCGGTATGCGAGGCGGCGGCAAAAAGTGCGGCACTCAATGTTTATGCCAATACGAAATTGATGAAGAACCGCGCGGCGGCAGATGCCACTGCGACGGAGACGGCGAAAATGGCGGAGGAAACGGTCTGCCTTTGCCGTTGTGCATACGATGAAGTGGAAAAATATCTGAATAATATATAATATAAAAAGGAAGAAAAAATGGAAGAACTGAGAGGCGCGCCCGTAGCAAGGGCGATTATGGATAAAACAGCAGGCGAGATAACGCGCCTTGCACAAGCGGGCATTATGCCGAAGCTTGCCGTTTTTCGCGTCGGGAGCCGAGAGGACGACATAGCATACGAGCGCTCGATAATAAAGCGGTTCTCCGCGGCGGGCGCGGCGGTAGAAGTGATGGCTCTTTCGGAGGACGCTACGCAGGAGGAACTTGAAGCGGCAGTGAGACGCGCGGCAGATGACGAGAGCGTTCACGGAATACTTGTTTTCAGTCCGCTTCCGAAGAAATTCAATGCCGGGAGGATAAGAATGCTCATTCCGGCGGAAAAGGATGTCGACGGCATGACGGACGTTTCGCTTGCGGGTGTTTTCCGCGGAGACAAAAACGCGTTCGCTCCATGCACGGCGCAGGCTATCGTTGAAATCCTCCGTTATTACGGCATGGAAAATCTTGCGGGGAAGCGCGTGACGGTGGTCGGCAGAAGTACGGTTGTAGGCAAACCTCTTGCCATGCTTCTTCTCGGAATGAGTGCCACGGTGACTGTCTGCCATACAAAAACCGCCGATACCGCCGCGGAATGCCGTCGCGCCGATGTGGTTATCGCGTGTGCCGGACGGGCAAGAATGGTGACAGACGAATATATGTCGGCAGGGCAGATAATAATAGATGTCGGAATCAATGCCGACGGCGACGGAATTTGCGGAATCGGGCGAACCGGAAGAGATCCGGGCGTTTGCCGCAAGCGTCGTCGACTGGGTCAACGACATCGCCGGGGCGCTGCTGGAGAAAGCGCCTGCGCTGCGGATTGAATTCGGGCTGCACGCCTCTTCCGTCCGCTCGGCGCTGGACGTGCTGGCGCAGACGGATCCGCGCGTCGCCATTATCTGGGAAGACTGCGGCGATTTCCCGTTCGATTACCACGCCGCCGCCGACCGTGACCGCGCCGGAACGGATGCCTGCGTCGCGCGGATGCTCGCGCTGCGCGGCCCGTCGGAACAGGCCGGATTCGTGCTGAAAGGCGTTTCAACGCTCTTTTGGCCGACCTTCCGCAAGCAGACCGGCCCGTTTGTCATGGGCGAAGCGTCGGAGGAGCGGATTCAGACCCGCCTGCGGGAAATCCGGCCGTTGATCCGGCAGGAACAGGCCGCATGGCTGGCGCGGGTTCCGCAGCTCGCCGAAACGGCGAAATCGCTTGCCGCCTGCCGCGGCTCCGTCACACTGCTCTGCGAAGACGGCTGCTATGAGCGGGCGCAATGGCTTCCGACCGCCTTGTTTGCCGAGGCGCTCTGGTCGCCGGATACGGCGCCGGAACAGCTGCTGTACCGCGCTTCCGTCTGCCGGGAAACCGTTTTTGCGTAACAAACAGGAAATTCAACCGGGGAATCCGGTATGAATATCATCAAAATCAAATCAAAGGAGCTTTCGTACCATGGAAAAAACAGTAGGCTATGCCGTCGTCGGTCTGGGCGTCGGCCGTCATCACGTCAGCGCCGCCGCCAAAGCAGAAGGCGGCCGCCTTGTGGCCATCTGCGACCGGAATCAGGAACGTCTGGACGACGTTTCCGCCAAATTCCCGGAAGCCAAGACATACACAAGCTTTGAAGAAATGCTCAAGAACCCGGAAATCGACGTTGTTTCGATCTGCACGCCGAGCGGCATGCACGCCGACATGGCGATTCAGGCTCTGCGCGCCGGGAAACACGTTCTGACGGAAAAGCCGATGGACATCGTCGTCGACAAGATTTATGAAATCGACCGCGTCGCCAAAGAATGCGGCAAAAAAGTCGGCTGCATCTTCCAGAACCGCCGCAACGCGGTCATGGAACCGATCAAAAAGGCCGTCGATGAAGGCCGCCTCGGCGAAATCTACACGGCGTTCTTCCGCGTCAACTGGTACCGCAGCGACGCTTACTTCCTCGAAAGCGGCGGCTGGCGCGGCACATGGGCGATGGACGGCGGCGGCTCTCTGATGAATCAGGCCGTTCACACGGTGGACCTCATGCAGTGGCTCCTGGGCGACGTCGCCTCGATCCGCTCCGACATGCGCATCGTGAACCACAAGATCGAAACCGAAGACTTCACCAGCTCCGTCATCAAATTCAAGAGCGGCGCAATCGTCACCTTCGTCTCCACGACGGCGGCATACCCGGGCTTCGGCACGGATATCCAGCTCACCGGCACGAAGGGCTCCATCCACGCCGACGGCGACCGGCTCGTTGCATGGCGCATCGCCGGCGACCACATGGATGAAGAATCGGCCGAAATGCTCGCGAAATACGGCTCCAACGCCGGAACCATCGCCGGCTCCGACAACAAAGTCGTCCGCGGCCATGACTTCATGGTGCAGGATATGATTGACGCCGTCCGCTTTGACCGGGATCCGTTCGTCGGCCCGCTCGAAGCCGTCAAGGCCGTCCGCATCATCAACGCCGTCTACGAATCCGCTCGCACCGGCAAAGAAATCGTTTTCTAATTGTCTTTTTCAAAAAGCACCACTCCGGAGGCTGCCCGCACAGCCTCCGGATGTGTTTTTCTGCTGTTTCCGAAATCTAATCAGAAAGCGTGACATTTCCCATGCAAACCCCGCCACTTACGCCCGCCGACCGGCAGGCCAAACGGCTGATTTTTCTCTGCTGGCTCGCCTACACAACGGCTTATCTGGGCCGCCTGAACTTCAGCGCCTGTCTGGTCGATATCATCGACACCCTCGGCACAACGAAACAAGCGGCCGGACTGGTCACGTCCTGCTTCTTCTTTGCCTACGGCGCCGGGCAGCTCATCAACGGCATCCTCTCCAAGCGGTACCGTCCGCGGATCGTGATCGCCGCGGCGCTGCTGGTTTCGGCCGGGCTCAACGCCGCCATGCCGCTGACCGGTTCCATCGGCGCCATGAAATACCTGTGGCTTGCAAACGGGCTGGTGCAGTCCGTTCTGTGGAGCACGCTGCTCCGGACGCTCGGCGTCCGCCTGCCGCAGCACATGATGAAGCGCGCCATTCTCGTCATGAGTACGACGGCCGCCCTCGGAACCGCCGCCGTCTATGGGCTGAGCGCCCTGTTCGTCTGGTGCGCAACCTGGAAGCTGGCTTTCTTCGGCAGCGCAATCGCGCTGGCAGCCGTCGCCATCCTCTGGTTCGCCGCCTTCCCGACAGAAGATCTGCGCCAGGGCGAAGCGGAAACGGCCGATGAAAACGCCTCCGGCGGCGCGGCGCTGCCGAAAATGACCCGTCAGGCGCTCGTCCCGATGTTCGCCGTGCTGCTGCTGCTGGCCATCTTCACGAACTTCATCAAAGACGGTCTGACCACATGGACGCCGAACATCCTGAAAGAACTTTACAACTTTCCGAAAGCCATCTCCATCGTTCTGACGCTGACGCTGCCGCTGCTGGGCGTCTTCGGCGCATTCCTCTCCGTCCAGGTAAACCGCCGGATCCGCTCGTTTACGGCGCTCTGCGGAACGTTTTTCGCCATCGCGCTCACCGCGACGGGCGTGCTGTTCGCCTGCCTGAATCTGAACGTCTGGGCGGTGACGCTGACCGGCTTTGCCATCACCGTCTGCGCGGTGTCGGCCATCAACAACGTGCTGACCAGCATGGCGCCGCTGTCGCTGCGCGAATCGATCGACGTCGGTCTGGCCGCCGGGCTGCTCAACTCGTTCTGCTACGTCGGCAGCACGCTCAGCTCGGTCGTACTCGGCGCGCTGGCGGACAGTCGCGGCTGGAACGGCGTCTTCCGCCTGATTCTGGCGATGACCGCTTTGGCGACCGTGATCAGCTTTGCCGGATCATGGATGGAGCGCCGCGCTGGCAGCCGTCAGAAATCCCCGCGCTGACGGCCGCCTGATTTCGTCTGATTTGATCCGGAGGATTCCCCATGAAGGTGATTGACCAACTCTGCTCCGTCATTCTCGGCGCGTTTGCCGTGCTGACGGCATACAAAACCGCCTACGTCGTCTTAGGCTTTCTGCTCCGGGCGAAGCGCTATCCGGCTGCGGCGCAGCGGAAGCACTATG
>OLGE01002449.1_pt1 | contig 16320 bp, 11 predicted proteins | sample 1605151 | NCBI WGS metagenome assembly OLGE01 (sample SAMEA3888912, study PRJEB22519) | human gut metagenome | biome: human gut; feature: human-associated habitat; material: faeces | place: Denmark | collected 2010
TTGAACACCTGGGTATGCGCATCACCTAATAGATACGTCCCGCCAAAGCAAATGCACTTTTAACTCGCTTTTACTTGTTATTATTCAAATAAAACCATTATTTTGTAACATAGATAGATTAGTTTGGCTCCAGTGCACAAAAGCGTCTGTACGAAGTGTTTCGCATCAAACACCTCATCATCAAAACATTAGATATATTAAGATTCAAAAACATGACAAATGGAAAAATATATAAAAATCTTCAACCAACTATGGGAACATACTGAGAGCGAAGTGGTAGAGTTCAAGAAGGCTGAAACAAACTTTGATATTGACGAATTAGGAAAGTACTTCTCCGCTCTTAGCAATGAAGCAAACTTGCGAGGATATGAGTTCGCATGGATAGTCTTTGGTGTTCTGGACAAGAAGCACCAGATCATTGGGACTAGTTTCAAAGATAGCGATGTGGCCTTGAATCGCTTGAAACAAGATATGTCTCAACACACAACCGACAATCTCATTTTTAGAGATATCGTTTCTATCGAAGTTGAAGGTAAGCGCGTCTTGTTATTCCAAGTTCCCGCATCGCCCCGCAATATAGTAATGCACTGGAAAGGTGTAGCTTATGGACGAGATGGTGAAAGTCTGAAACCATTGAACCAAGCAAAGCAAGACGCAATCCGCCAACAGCCTCCTATTCCAGATTGGACGGCACAACTTGTGCCTAATGCAACAATAGATGATTTGGATGACTTGGCATTGGCAACAGCTAAAGTCATGTTCAAGAAAGTACATTCTTCAAGCATTCCTGCCACAGAAATTGATTCATGGACAACAGAAGAGTTTTTAGCCAATAGTCAGATGATGCGAGATGGTCAAATCACTCGTGCAGCCATTCTCCTATTGGGCAAGCCGCTTTCTATTCAAAAAATTCATCCTGCCGTTGCACAAATCACTTGGACATGGGAAGATGACGAAAGGATTGTACAGGATTATGAACACTTCACCATACCTTTCATCACAACTGTAGATAAGGTATTAGGCAAAATACGTAACAAGACAATGCGAGAACTGCCAGGAGGAACCCTCTTCCCAGACACTATGAAGCAATATGATGAATATACAATACGTGAGGCACTACACAACGCTATTGCACACCAGGATTACACACTACAACAACGCATCGTTTTCGTAGAAGGACCAAGTACCTTATACTATGGGAATGGCGGCAGTTTTATTCCTGGCACCATAGAAAATGCCCTGGAGCACAAAGGCCCTCAATTTCACTACCGGAACGAATGTCTCTGCCGCGGAATGGTCAACTTCAACATGATTGATACCGTAGGACGTGGAATCAAAAAGATTTTCACGGAGCAGCGAAATCGTTTCTTCCCAATGCCAGACTACGACATTGACAATGAACATCGCACGGTTGGTGTCACTATTTATGGTAAGATGATTGATGAGAAATACACCAATCTTTTGAAGACAAATAGCTCTTTGTCTCTGAAAGAGTGCCTTTGGCTGGATGCTGTACAGAAGCATCACCCTATCCTGAAGGAAGCCGCCAAGCATCTCCATAAAAAAGGACTGATAGAAGGTCGTGCACCACACTACACAATATCGCTAAAAGTTGCTAAAATGACCAAACAGATTGGACACTATACAAAAGAAACCGGTCTTGCGGAAAATAGTATTCAAAAGCTATTGCTTCAATTGGCACACAATGCCGGTAACATGGGCTTTAAGCGTAATGATGTTTATGAAGGTCTCCAACATGTATTTCCTTCAAATTTAACGCCTGACGAAAAATTGAGGAAGATAGGCTATTTATTAAGAAAAATGGCGAAAGATGGTTTTATTTTGAAGTCTACTAGTGGCAAGCTCTGGCTTATAACTGAAAAAGGCGAAAAAGATTTTAGTTCATAAGAGACAACTTTTAGTCGTTTTTAGTCGTTTTTAGTCGTTTTTAGTCGTTTTTAGTCGTTTTTAGTCGTTTTTGCGGTATTTCCATATAATTCCACCTGCTATTTTTCAAATCTTGCTATCTTTGAGAGAATGACACCAGGAACAGAAATGCGTTCCGGCTAAAAACAAATGAAAAAATGACAGGTAAAAAAAGCCTTTTCAGCTCCTTGGAGAAGCTTTTGTTATTTAACCGAAGTGAATCTTTAGTCTCGGGGCATACTTGAAGCGCGTTTAAGTGCGCGGCAAGGCGGACTTGACCATCGACAAAGGAAACGAGGTGGACTGAACAAGTTGGCAGGAGGGGACAACTCATATTATCTACGTTATTCGCTAATTATCAGTCTATTAGGGATGTTTCTCGCAACAAAATAACATGCCGACTCCCATGAAAAAACATGAGAGTTGGCATGGCCACTTTTATGCAACTCATTGACGCATCGCTATTTAGCCAGACATTAGCCTGCCAACTTGTTCAGAATTTGAGCACCTGGGTATGCGCATCATGGGAATGGAAAAGGGGGTTCTACTTCGTCAGAGCTTCGAGGAGTCCTTTCTTGAAGCTGGTTACCGCTGATGCACGAACCGCGATTTCCGTGTTGGATTTGTATACCTTGGATAGGATTTCCAGCGCGGCAGTTCTCGATTTTTTGCGCTCCACCAATTTCAGGAGGTCGTAATCCTCAAAACCATCGGCAAAACGCTCCAGGCGCAATGACGGAATGAATCCATCGACAGAAAAGGACTTGCCAGGGTAGACAAGGATTCCGTCACCTGCAGGAAGGTCAGAGCGGCCACGAAGCGGATACAATGACGAGAACGCATTGACAGACCAGTAGAGGAAGCCCTTGTTGCCGTCAAAATATGAACGCCATGCTGTCGCACGATTCTGGAAACCATTGGAATTATAGGCAAGGCCCGGAGTCTCGGCCATGCAGACATAGGTCCACCATTCCTGCCCGTCAGAACACTTGTCAGCAAAAGCTTTGCTGCGCTGTGCAGGAGAGGGAGCCAGCAGCCAAGTGCTGGTGCTGAAATAGGACGTCGTGCCTGAAAGATAATCCCAGACACTGAGTATATCTTTAAGATTATTATTGCTCTTGTCCGTAGGACCACAATAAAAAGTCGTAATTACTTTTCCGTCAGCATCAGCAGCATGCACTTCGGCTGCAAGTTTCTTGTCAGGACACGCCTTCCGCACAATGTCGGCACTGCGACGAAGTTCATCGGCAGTCATATCAATGTTAGGCATCAAGACGTGAGTAAGACGCAGGTCTGCCAGATAATCAGCAGTTCTTGCGTCATTCCATGTATATGGTGACGTGCTGCACTGCGTCTGCATGCTGCCAGCCCACCAAGTACAAAAATATGGAGTCAATCTACGCTCAAGAAGCATGTCGGAAACGGCTTTCCTTTTCGCGATGAGCGCTTCTCCCTTAGCATCGGAGTCAATCATCGACGAGTTGATACCGATGAGGGACGGAAGTTCCGAAGCCACCGGCATTTCCACATCATAGACATGTATTGTCACGCCTACCTTATATTCTCCCGCAGAACCACTGAAAGATATAATATCCTGATACTCACCTGCAGAGATATTGCGCGAGGTACTGTATGACACCCAAGACTTAACGACTTGTGTTTTCGTCTCGATTTGCTTTCCTTCGCATGGAACCAAGACATCATCCTTACTGTTGAACGCCTGAATCTCATGGACATTGCAAGCAAGACCATCTGTAGGATTTTCTCTGGTCACAGAAAGAAGACCTCTCTTCTCCGTGTTGAAAACAATCTGAAAATGCTCGGATTCTCCTTTCGCCATATAAAGGTCAATCTTATTGCTCACAGAATGAGACTGATATGACGCAATGTCTTCACATGATTGGAGAATATAAGTTGATTTCGCCTCGGGAAGTGTCGTCAAAACATCTTTTTTGTCAGGTTCAGCTCCGCTTTTCTGGCAAGAGGACAATGCCAGCAACGCCGCCGCGAGAAGATATGTTTTATTTATCATATTATTTTAATCTTAATTATTAAGGACACATCTTACACTATAGCCACGCTCTTTAGGAGCCGACCAAGTTGGAATAGCATTATCCCCATTCCTAAACTCATAGACAAACGCACCGCCATCTTGCGACAAAGCCGGAGTCCAGAAATATGCGTTAGTCGTCTCAACATTGATAGGATGGCTTGCTTCAGTAATAGTCCATATATATCCAGCCGCCACAACATTTAAGCCGCAAGAATTGTCGCTACCAAGTGTTTCTACAGACTTATCCCAATACATGCTTGAGCGCATATACTTAGCTGGCTGAGAGTTGTTTGGCTGATTGTTTATAAGAAATTTCCAATCATCCTGCGTAGCGATATGCCATCCGTCAGGAGCAATGCCTTGAACTTGTTTGCCGGCAGCCGCTGCATCAGTATCACGAACGACAGCATCCCAGTTGTAATATGCACCACGCAAGCGACACCCTTCCTTATGATAATCATCGGCATCAGCGGCAGGCACGCTAAAACGGTAACTACCCTCAGCAACAGGTGTCCCGTCTGAATATTTAGTTGCCCTCAGGTTATCCGCCATCCAGATAGTCTCCTCGCCATACTTATTAACCAACCTCATCACACGATACACTTCCCCGTCACGAGGATCTGTGAACGCCATGATGCGCTGAACCCGCATTGAACGTACTTTAGAGATGGTCGATTATAGCACTGACCACTCTTGCGGGATGATTCTGGGGAAGATAATCGCCAAGACACGGAGGAAGAAGCAGATTGTCGTTTATTTTTATTTTCTTTCTCCTTTACCAAAGATACTGGAGGTGAGCAAATATAAAAAAAGGATGACCTCTAAGTCTATCAAGACTTTTTAGTCACCCTCTTCATCGTTATGTGCCTTCTTATTTGAGAGACCGCACCACGCGGAATCCCATGATGTCGTACACGACAGGGCCGCTGCCAATGCTCGGGTTGGTCTTGCAGTTTCCGTTCTGTATACGCCAGTTCTTGACCGAGCAGGTGTAGGAGTCGCTTCTGTAGCATCCGCCTCTTGTGATGACAAGTTGTCCGGTCATGTCGCGAGGGGTCTCCGGTCCCCAAGGATCGGTCTCCTCGGCGTCGCTCGCGTAGTCCAATGAGATGTACCATTCGCCGGTCATCTCCTCGATGTTGCCACTGAGGTCATACAGGCCAAGGGCGTTAGGTTTCTTGAGGCCGACCACATGGACATGCTCCTCCTCTCCTATCTTTGAATTATCCTCGAACCATCCAACCTCGTCAAGATCGTCGCTTCCCGCATAGTAGAAAGGATACTTCTCGTTTTCAGGCCCGCCTTTGGCCGCGTACTCGTACTCTGCGTTGGTAGGAAGGCGGTAGCCGTTGGCCTCCTTGTTCCTTGTGACCGTGGCTTCAAGCAATTCCTTGCCGGTCTCCCTGTCCCACTTCGTGTTGGAGAACGTGTAGACCGGAGTGTAGCCTTTCTGTTCGCTAAGCTTGTTGCAGTAGTTCATCGCCTCGTAAAGTGTCACTTTTGAGACAGGGTAGAGATCGTTGCTCTTGTCGTTGGACGGGTTGTAGCCCATCACCTGGAGGAACTCCCTCTGCGTGACCTCGTAACGTCCGATCTCGAAAGCCGAGATGTTGACCTTGTGGGCGTTTTTCTCGTCTTTGATGTTCTTGACGGTCAAATAGTACTCGCTTGGCTGCTTGCCGAGGATGAACGAGCCGGCTCCGACGGTCACCATCTCAAACGGCTTGAAGTTAGGGTTGGTCTCCTTTCCGGTTCCAGGTGTAGTGCCGCCACCGCCTGTGGAGTTGGTGGTCACGACGGCGAAGTAGGTCTTGCTGTCATTCGCCTTCTCGTTGATGACCTGGTAGCGGACAGCGTCCGTGAAGTCTGCCGCGACACCGCTGCCAGGGGTCACCGTCGAGCCTTCCGTGACGACGATCACCGGCTTTAGTGCGCTGACATCCGTGCCTTCGGGCATCGTGATGGTGATTGTCGGGTAGTTGATCACACTTGAGATCTGTCCGGGGATGAGGAACTGCGTGATGGCAGCACCGGTTTCGGTGCCTGGCGTGGGATCCACGGTTTCTCCTCCGCTCTCTCCGTTCTGCATGACGGTGATCGTATAGGTGTCCACCTCGGTGTCGTTAAGGTAGGCTGTCACATCGATTGTGGTCTGGCGAGGATTCGCTGTAGTGTTCTTCGCCACGGAGAGGGACAGGCGTGCCTTGCTGCATGACGCCAGGCACCACATCTTGTCCGCTGCCGGGACATTCGTCTTGAACTTGTAGTCACGCAGGTCGCCGCCTTTGTCGTCGACAAATGAGATGGCGCTGGTCATGACTCCGGACTTGTCAACCGTGAGGATGCCGTTCTCCTGATCAAAGGAGATGATGCCCTCGGGGATCTGTGAGATCGTCGTGGAGAGCTCTACTTTGGCCACCGGATCATCGCCGCTTCCTTCGCATGAGGCGAAGGAGAAGGCGACGGTGAGAGCCGACAAAAAACATGCTATCTTTCCTAATTTCATAATCTTTTCATTTACTGTTACTTAATGCTTCTTACGACACGGAATCCGGTAGTGCTTCTGATCTCGGCTCCGGCCTGATAGTTGGAATCCCAGAGCTTGCCTTTGTAATCCGATCCGGAGTAGTAGCCACCTCTGATGATCTTGCCTCCGTTCCTGCTTTCAGGAGCCCCGACAGGGTCTGTCTCAGGATCGGTGGTCTGGAGTTCATCCTTGTACTTGTAGGCCCAGTCAAAGCACCACTCGGAGACGTTGCCGCTCATGTCGTACAATCCAAGTCCGTTCGGCTTTTTCTGCGCTACCTCGTGAAGAGCCAGGGAGCCGCCTACTTTGGAGTTGTTCTCGAACCAGCCGATCTCGTCGGCCACATCGGAGCCGGAGTAGATTGTCGGATTCTTGCATCCCTCCTCACCGCCTTTGGCAGCGAACTCCCATTCGGCCTCGGTAGGAAGCCTGTAGCCGTTGCCGGCAGTGGCATGATCGTATTTGTAGTCCTGCATCTTCATGTAGCTCCATCCGTCGTCCACGGTGATGATCTCTCCAGGGGTGTAGACAGGAGTGAGACCCTCTTTCTCGCTGAGTTTGTTGCAGAACTCGCAGGCCTCGGACCAGGTCATCTTGTTGACCGGATAGTCGTCCCCGACGAATTTTGAATCGGAAGGATTCTTGCCCATGACCTCCTCATAGATCTTCTGCGTCACGACAGTCGTGGCGATGTAGTAGCCTTTGGTGAGAGTTACCTCGTGGGCGTAGCTCTGCGCGTACGTGGAACCGTCGGTCTTGTTCTTTCCTTCACCGAACTTGAATGTGCCAGGATTGACGATCACCATGTCGAAAACGGAAGCGAACGCATTCTGCTTCACGTTCAGTGTCAACGGGGTGAGCTCGGCGGTCTCGTCGCTGCACGCCACTGTGAGATCGACCGTGCCGGTCTTCTCCGCCTTTTCGGCGGTAGGCTTCACGGAGAGCTTAAGGACGTTGTTCTCGATGCCGGCGGCGCACCAGTCGGCGTTTGATTTCACGGAATAGGTGTAGACAACATCGGCTTCAGGAGCGTTTGTCGTCATGGTAAGCGGCAGGGCGATCTCTCCGCCGGCATATTCAAAAGTCACATCGCCACCGTTGACGGAGGCTCCCTCGGCGACCTGTGGTTCGGCGACCGTGATGCTCCCGTTGATGATCAGATTCTCTTCGCTGCAGGAAGAGAAGACGGCGCAGAAAAGCGCGCATGCGCAACTCAGTGCGTGGAATCTACTTGTTTTCATTCTTTTTTTGTTTAATTTATTGAAGATAAGTGTCTTTAGTTGTTCAACGGATAGTACTGCGTGGCCCGGTAGACCGTGAAGTAGTTGGCCTTGTCGTCCTCGTCCGAGAATTTTATCCATTGAGGGTTCTTGATGTCATCGACCGTCAGGGTGAAGGTGCGGCGTTTGTCGTTGCCCAGCGGGGTGATGATGTAGTTGAAGTAGTGACCGGTGTAGTAGTCCTTGCCGATCTGACTGCCTTCCTGGCTGAATTTCAGAGAGATCCTGTCCTCACCTTTTATCTCGTAGTCAAAAGCCAGGTAGCCGCGGCCACCGGAGTTGGTGCAGTAGAAGTTGAAGGCGTAGAAGTCTCCGTAGTAGTTGCTGATGTTGCCGAGGTAGCAGTAGGTGATGTTGTCCCCGGCAGCCTTGAGGGATTCCGCCGCCTTGTCCCAAAGCTTCTTGCCATAGTCGCTCAACCCCTTGTAGGAGAAGAACCAGTTTTTGTCCATCAGGTAGTCGGTGATCGTCGGGTATGTCGGCACGAAGTAGCCTTCCGCCCCGTCGTTGACCGGGATGAACGCTCCGCCGTCCGCCATATCCGGGTTGTAGACAAGTCCGTCGATCCTCTCGTCTCCCAGTTCGAGAGGCTTGTAGAAAGTCACTCCCATCAGATTGAATATGAATGGGTAGGATGTCGTGACCTGTTCGCCGTCAACCTCGCTGAAGATTTCCAGAGTCCTGCCGTTGATGCGGCCGTCGTATTTGTTGTCAGCTGTCTGGTACCTTATGCGGGTGTGTTTGGAGATCGCGCGCTCCTCTTCCTTCAAGGCGACGATGTAGTCATCCCAGGACATCGAGACGGGCATCGGGGTCATTGTCATCGTGGAGCCTGTCTTTCTGCCCTTGAGTGTGATCTTCTCGTCCTGAAGATCCAGTACGTTGAACTCGAAGTCGCCCTCGAATCCGAAGCCGGCTCCCTGTCCGCCGGTGGTCTCCGGATCAGCGAAGTAGTGCATCACTTCGTTGTAGGTGTCCAGTGTCAGCACGCAGCCCGCGCTCTGGTAGATGGAATAGGTGCTTGTCGCGGTTTTCCCCTTGCCGGCAACCTCGCTGCCGACCTTCACCTTGTTGCCCTCGCTGAAGGAGAGGAACACGTTGAATCCCCCGTAGTATTGCCCGGAGGAAGGGTAGTACTCAAGCAGCCAGCCGTTCGGCGCGCCGGTCAGGGTCTCGTTCAGCCTTTCGGCCTGGGCCTCGACACGGTTGGCGGAAGACTCGTCGAAGATCGGATCAATCTTCGAGACGCATGACTGCGCCGTCATGACGGCCAGGGCCGCTGTCAGTAGATATTCAATAAAATGCTTTGTCATGGTGTCAATCCCTAAAGTGTTTTCAAATCAAGTTGTGAGATGTTGGCGGAGCGTTTCTGCACGATGTCGCGGAGTTTGTCGATGTCGATGCCCCAGCTTTCCTGAAGGTAGTTCCTGACAATCTCGAACTTTCTCGCGAGCTTGTCCCCGCCTTCCTCCCCGGCGGTGGCGAGTACGCTTTCCCAGTAGCCTTTCGCATGGGTGACGTAGTTGGAGATGATCTCCACGAAGTCCTCGTCCGGGCTGTAGCTGGCATAGCGTGTGACATAGCCCATTTTGTTGGCAACGGCGTCGCTTTCCAGATTCAGCCAGCTCGGTCCCTGGTAGTCGGTCGAGATCAGGTTGAAGTCCGTGGAGTAGTTCTTTGTCTGATGCAGGATGTGGGCGAACTCATGATGCATCGTCTTGAAGAACCACTCATTGAGGAAATCTATGCTCGGGCTGGACGGATTCAGACCGTTGATGTTGTAGAGTGTGATCTTCAGTCCGCCCTCCGCGGTTCCAAGCACGACGGATCCCTGGTCGTTGAAGGCCTTGGAGCCGATGAGCTGGATCATCCTCGGGCAGTATGTCTTTATGAAGGTGTCGCCGAGCAGCTCGTTGTAGGAGTCGATCCACAGGTACTTCGTCAGCTTGGCCATCGCCACGGCCTTGTCATATTCAGCCGGGACCAGGTTGTAGTTGTTGTCGGACTCACGGTCGATGTACTTGTAGTTGAACTGAATATTATAGGGCTCCACGTAGTTGAGCAGCAACCAGGTGTCAAACGCCCCTCTCTCCGGCGAGTCAGTGTCGAAGATGCTCTTTTGGTCAAGCTTTTCCTTTGAGCAGGACGCAAGGACCGCCGTCATGATAAAAAATGAATATATTAACTTTCTCATCTCGTCTTTCCTTTTAGTTGTTTCTCGGATTGGCCTCAAGTCCCGCCGCGATCACCTCCTGAGGGATCTGCACGGCCCTTCTCGGGTCGTTGACGAGCAGCTCGTCGTCGGCTTTTCCGCTTCTTGCATGTGAGTACTCGATGCCGTACCTCTTGATGTCGTTCCATCTCAGGCCTTCATGCACGGTGGTTACCCTCCTGAGATGCAGCACGCATTGGATCAGATTCTCCGTGGTGTGGTCCGGGATGGAGAATCCCTGAGGGTGAAGCTCCTTCTTGATCGATCGCTGGCTGTTCTTCTTCAAGTGCAGAGGCATGTAAGGCTTGGATGAGAAGTAGTTGACAATCTGATCCTTCGTCAGGTTTATTCCTGCCATGGAGTTGAGGAGGATGTTGATGTCCGCCACGGCTCCGTCGATGTCCTGCGGAGTCTTCAGCAGTTTGGCCTCGGCCCTGCAGAGCAGCAGTTCGTCAGTCGAGAAAGCCACGTTCACGAGGTGGAGGTAGCCGATGCCGGCGGTCTTGTCGGTATATTCAAAATAGCCGAGAAGTTTCGGCAATGAATATTTCTGCTCGAATCCCCAGATGCCGTTAGCCATGTTCAGTTTGTTGTAGCCGCCCCATGGTCCGGGAAGGATCTCGTTAAGCATGATGTCGTAGGCGCTGCCGTAGCGAAGACCGATGGCGTAAGGCCCTTGGACGTATGGCCAGGAGGAATTGGCGGTGAGGAGCATCAGGTTGCAGGCCTCGTTGCCGGAAATGTAGGAGTTGCAGCGCAGCTCGAAGTCTGTCGCCAGCTCGCTGAAAGCCTTCCAGTTCCTTACGGTCGCCGAAGGATCCTGCCCCAGGGTCTTGCCGGCATATTCAATCACCTTGTCGAATTTGTGATAGTAGAGGTTGAACCTTGCCGCGAAGGCGTAAGCGGCCTTCTGGTTGAAGTGGTACTTCGGCACAGAGTAGATGTTGTCGTCGATCAGCGGCAGGGCTTCCTCGATGTCGCTGTCGATCATCTCGTAGGTGTGGGCCAGGGTTCCGCGCTCGATTCCGTCCGGCAGCACGGTTGTCTCCGGTTCGGTGGTGTAGGGGATGCCGAGGGTGCTTTCCGCTGTTGAGGCATCGTATGGCATGCAGAACAGATTGGCGAGCTGGAAATGGGCGAAGGCCCGGCAGATGAGAGCCTCGCCTCTTTGCGCGTCATAGTCCGCTCCGCCACCGAGTTCTTCGATGGCCTTGAGCGCCTGGTTGGCGGCTGCGATGGCGTTGTAGTGTGCGTCCCAGACGCTTTTCGGCGCGTCGGTGTCATCGGTGGTGATGTCTTTCCACTGGTATGCGTCCCCGCACACCTGTCCGTAGGTGTCGTACTGCGAGCCGTTGTCGGTCACATTGTCGGACGAAAGCTCGGAGATCAGTATGGTTGAGACGGTAGGGTAGGCGGAGACGAGCATCTTCGTCACCTTGTCCTTAGAGTCAAGCTCGATGCGGTCGTCCGGAACCGTGTCCAGAAATCCGTCGCAGGATGCCGCCGCCAGCGGAATCATCGATAAGTATAGTAATACTTTGTTCATAGTATCTTGATGAGTAAATGTTTAGATTCCAAGTCTTAATGTCAGGGTGAACTGTCTCGGGACAGGGGAGGCCACGCCTCCGGTGTTGAAGAACTCAGGATCCTGGCCGTTCAGTTTCTTGTCCGAGTAGATCAGGAACAGGTTGGTGGCCTGGATTTTGAGTGACAGATCATTGACCTTCAGCCTGGAGATCATCTTCTTCGGGAAATTGTAGGACAGCGAGAGCTCCTTCATTCTGATGAAGTCGCCTTTGGCTATTCTCTCCGTGGAGTAGTTGTAGGCGTTGTAGGCGTAGCTCAGGTACGGATCCTGCTGGTTCGCGCGTTTGTCCGCGATCACAGGCACGTTGGTGACCTTCTCGTCGCCTCCCGTCGTCCACCTGTTGATGAACTCGCGCGGCATCGCATCCAGGTCGCTGTAGACATTATGGAACACAGGGTCGAGCCTGATGACGTTGCCGAATGAGTAGGTGATGAACGCGTTCAGAGTGAAACCTTTGTAGCGGAATATGTTGCCGAGGCTTCCGGTCATCGTCGGATCTGTCGGTCCTTCGTAGACCAGATGGTCTTTCTTGAGCTGTTCCTGGAAGTTGATGTCGCTGACGGTAAGCTGTCCTTTCTCGTTTATGAATGTCGGGTAACCGTTTTCGTCAAGTCCCTGGAAATCCATCGAGAAGAGCGCTCTTACCGGATAGCCTTCCATGGCGAAACCGTTGCCGCTGATCATGTCCATCACGGATGCGTTTGACTGGAGGTCGGTGACCTCATTCTTCGTGTGCGAGAAGATGAAGTCCGTGTTCCAGCTGAAATCCTTTGTCTTGATGTTGCGTGTGGAGACCGTGAACTCCACGCCGCTTGACTTCATGCTGGCGACATTGGCGAACTTCGCCAGTTGTCCGCCCGTTCCCTTCGTGTAGATCAGTCCGATAAGGTCAAAGTTGTTCCTCGTGTACCAGTCGGCCTCGATGTTGATCCTGTTGTCGATGAATCCGATCTCGGCCCCGATGTTGAGCTCATGCTTCTTCTCGTAGGTCAGCTCGCTGTTCTCGACGCCGGACAGGATGAGTCCGGACTCCTTCACTGATGTGAAAGGCCGCCAAGTGTTGTAGCTGTTGATGATGGCTTTGGAGTTGCTGACGCTCGCAGGACCCCTGTCAGCAGTCAGTGAATAAGATGCCTTCAGCGTCATGTTGGAGACCACGTCCCTGAAGGACTGCCAGAACTCCTCCTCGTGGGCGTTCCATGCGGCGGAGACGTTCCAGGTCGGCAGCCATCTGGCCTTGCGGCTCTTGCCGAGCTTGTTGGACCCTTCGTAGCGGACTGTTCCGTTCAAGGTGTATCTTCCTTTATAGGAATATGTTCCCGTCCCGAAGAAGGAGACTTCACGCTGCCTTGTCCTGTCAACGGAATAGTAGCCGGCGTTCTCCTCGTTGCCCTGTTTGAAGTAGAGATAGTCATAGGATGGCAGCATGCCCATCTCGTACTGCATGCCGACACCATTGAATCAGGTCTTCTCCCTGTTCACGGCGTTGGTCTCCATACCTCCGAACAGATTGACGATGTGATCCTCGCCGAACACGTTGTTGTAGCTTGCCGTAGCTCTGAAGTCGTAGCTTTCCATCGAATATTTCGTCTCACGGTAGAAGCCTCCCACCGGCAGCACGGAAACCGGCAGGGAGTTCGCCTTGTCCGGATCGGTGTAGAGCCAAGGATTCGCGCTGCGCATCGTGGCGTCATCCATAGCCCGGAATGCCCAGGCCTGGTTCGAATAGTCCGTGATAGTGTGGCTCTGTACCGTTGAGGATGCCTTGTAGGCTCCCAGCACCGACAGCTCCAATGGCTTGACCGGATGCCATTTCAGCTCTCCCTGGAACTTGAGGTCGGTGACCTTCAAGTCAATGTAGTTGTTGTCAAGCTCGTGCAGGATGTTGAATGGCGCGTAGTTGCGGACATAATATTCATTAGGATCCAGTGTTCTGGATGTGTTGAGGGCGTAGGAGTAAGGGTTGATGTCGAAATCCCTCCTCACCTCTCCGCTGAGCGGATCCACCGATGAGCTCAATGTTCCCGGCGCTCTCTGCTTTCTGTAGGAGGCGTTGCCGATGAGGTTCAGGGACAAGGTCTCCGAGATGTGGTAGAGTGCGTTCAGGTTGGCGGTGTAGCGCTTGACCGAACTCTGTCTTGTCCATCCCGGGTCGTTCATCACGCTCAAGGATGTGTAGTATGACGCCTTGTCGGTTCCGCTTGACATGCTGACCGCATGGTTGCGGGAGATGTTGTTGTTGAACAGTATGTCGAACCAGTCGGTGTTGCGGTACTCGGCCTCGCGGAGGTAGGCGTTCCGCGCCTCCTCGGTGTTCATCAGCCCGAACGAGCCGTTGGTGGCGTCATACTGGTTGATCAGATGGTACATCTTGCCGTACACACCGCTGTTGGACGCGCGGTAGACATCGGCCAGGTTGAGGTAGCCGGCCTGCTCCATCTCTTTGTAGACACCCATCTGCTCCTGGGAGTTGAGGATGTTGAACCTGTTGTAACTTGGTTTCAGACGTATGCTGTACTCTCCCGTGTAGGCTATCTTGTTGCTTCCCGCATGTCCTTTCTTCGTGGTCACGACGATCACTCCGGCCATGGCTCTGGCTCCGTAGATCGATGTCGCTGATCCGTCCTTGAGGATCTGGAAACTTTCGATGTCGTCGGCGTTAAGACCTGCGATGGCGGAACTGATCAATGTCACCGCGTCTCCGCTGGAGAGGTTGTCGGCGTCCACTTCGGCCACATCCTCCATGATCACGCCGTCCACAACCCACAGAGGCTTGGAGCTGCCATAGATGGAGGTCGCTCCGCGGACCCTGATCTTAGGAGATGTACCGAATGTTCCGGACACGTTCTGTACGGACACGCCGGCGGCTCTTCCCTCAAGGGCCCGGCTGATCTCAGCCACACCGTCCAGTTTGACATCCTCGGCGCTCAGCTTGCTGGTGGCTCCTGTGAACAGGCGCTTGTCCATCTTCTGCATACCTGTCACGACCACGCCTTCGAGAACCTCGGTGTCAGCCTCAAGGAAGATCCTCATCTCCCCGTCAGTGATGCCCACATCCTTGGGCTTCATGCCAAGGCAGCTGATTTCCAGAGTTTTCGCTGACAGCCTGACTTTCAAGGTGAATTTACCGTCGATGTCTGTCATCGTGGCGTTCTTGGTCCCTTTCTCCATGACAGCCGCCCCGATGACGGGCAGATTGTCTTCGGAAGAAATGACCACGCCTTTTACCGTTCGGGTGTCTTGTGCGAACAAACACCCAAAGCCTGCCGCGATGCAGGCGATCATCAAGCATAAGAAGTGCTTCATGTAAAAATTTGTTAAGTTACTAATTCGGATGCGTCATATCTTGTCTCAGGACAGGCTCATCCATTTGTTAATGTTCGTGTGTCGTTCCTCTGTCGCGTCAAGGACATCAATTATTGGGGGAATATGTCCTCAGGCACCTTCAAGGCGGCATTTTATTCAAACCGTAATAAAGGTAGCTAATAAACTTCTTTAAACAAAGGATAATTTTGAATATAACGTTTTTGTGAATAATTATCAACTAATAAATATTCACAAAAACTTAACTGTCGCAGTATAGGGAAACTTTCTAATGTTTATTTATTCTTTTCCCCGTCCGGTGACTTTGCTCGTAGAGTTCGAGGGAGTTGATGATGTTCTGCCAGATGCTGTAGAGGCCGCCGGCAACGGAAATGTTGATCAGTACTACGTAGGACACTGTGTCAGAAAGACTTCCGCCCAGCTTGCCGGTAATCACTCCCGCCGCTGCCGCCGTAGGGCAGATAAGGCAGAGCATGGCGCATTCAGCGAGTATTCTGAGGCGCCGTCCGGCATGGTGGCGACCAGCCAGGTGAGCGGGACGAATGTCGCGATCTGGAACGCAAGCACAAGGAAATGCCATTTCCGGAATCGGAGGTCGTGCGGGGAGATCGTGTTGAACTGGAGGAACAGCATCGTGGCCATGAAAACCGGCTGGACATCCTTGGCGAACCGCGAGAATCCCGGCTCGATGGATCGCGCCAAAGGATTGACAAAGAACAGGATCAGATAGGATGTGATCCCGAGGATGATTGCCAGAGGCAGCATCCAGTCCTTGATGAATTTCCCGATTCCAGCCATATTCGCCATAATCCCGCGTTTCGACCCGCAGAGATAGTGAAACCCACCGACCTAAAAAATTCTCCGCCTTCCATCGGCCTCTGATTGTATCATCGTGGCACCCTTCATGCGTCAATCCTCTTTCCTGTTCCGTATGGTCTCCGGTTGCTGAGCCTGTCAAAGCTCCAATTCCGCTATAAACTATCAGCAAGTCTGTGAAAAAAAACGCCCCACAGTCCGTAGTGCGGCTATGCGTGCAAGGTTACTGTGTTTTCTACAAAACACGTTCAGCGGGAATGGCTCTTGGTGACAGCAGAACTAAGAATGTCCTGAAAAAGTTTGAATAACTTTCTGAGATTTTAATAATCGGAGACAAGGTCGAGGTTGACCTCGCCAAAAAGCAAGAAAGAGGGGCTTGACTAATACTTTTTAGTCACCCTCATTTGATTTTTATCCGGCGGGACGCGGCCACGCTCCGTTTTCAGAAACATTGATTATCAATCAGTTACAAAATACAGCGTGGAAACGCGGCCAAAAAATGTCGACGTTTCCACGCCCTCGCCAGAAACATATCTGACTACCAACAAGTTACAAAACCGCCCGTGGCCGCGTCCCGACAGCCCCCCCCCAAAA
>OLGE01002459.1_pt1 | contig 16280 bp, 16 predicted proteins | sample 1605151 | NCBI WGS metagenome assembly OLGE01 (sample SAMEA3888912, study PRJEB22519) | human gut metagenome | biome: human gut; feature: human-associated habitat; material: faeces | place: Denmark | collected 2010
TGCTATCCTCACCGACACCGTTGGCAGACGTTTTCAAAGAATTTGAAAACCGCGAAACAGACTACATGGATGTTGTGCGGGAAAGCATGGCAAGTCGCGCAAATACAGTCATTGACAGACATCAAGCGCCGCTTTATCTCCACGACGCAGCCTATGCTGTCGCACATAATGAAATGGAACACTACACCGCGTCTTTGCGCATCAGCGCGGCTTGCAAGAATATGATCGAAGATGCCATTGCTGCCGCGTATCAGGATAACAGTCTGAAAGACGTGCGGGAGGCATCCAAAGCCGTCATTGATACGTTCGGCTTTAACCGCACCATGTTTGTGCTGGCAAATACGATCCGCATCAAAAACTATGATGGCCGCATCAGTCCGGAAAACAAAACATGGGCGCAGACAATTCCCATTTGCGAGGATCAACTGAACATCCTTGTTGACCGCTGCAATCCCGGACTGCTGGATCTGTTTACAAATCAGGTGCGCAAGGATTTCGCGGCAGAACAACAGCGCAGCCAGCAAAAAGTCTCCGTTCGGGAAAAGCTGCATGGCACACCTGCCCGCGCCGCCGAACGGTCTATATCTTCAAAGAGAGATCGGGATGCCCGATGAAAAAGCGCCGCCGCACCATTCCACTGATGTTCTATGTGACGCCGGAGGAACGCGACCAGATCGAGGCAAAGATGGCGCAGCTCGGCACGAACAACATGAGCGCCTATCTTCGCAAGATCGCCATTGACGGCTATGTAGTCCAGCTCGATCTGCCGGAGCTGCGGGAGATGGTGTCGCTGCTGCGCCGCTCCAGCAACAATCTCAACCAGCTTGCGCGGCGCGCCAACGAAACGGGGCGCATTTACCCGAAAGATCTGGCGGACATCCGGCAGAATCAAGCGCAGTTGTGGGAATCCGCAAAAGAGATTTTGCGTGTCCTATCTAAACTTGATTGAGCGTCCGCATCCTTGCGCTTTTCTCCGTGCGCAGGTATGATGAAATCAGAACATACAAGGAGGTCCTCTTATGAGATTTCTTTTGAAGCTGCTCTTTGCTCCCGTTGTTGCGGTGCTGGCTGTATTTGTCTGGCTCTGCGGCGGCATCCTCTATTGCGCGTCGTGGGTGTTTGGTCTTGCATCCGCGCTTGTCAGCATTCTTGGCGTTGCTGTGTTGGTGACGTATTCCGTAAAGAACGGAATTATTCTGCTGATAATTGCGTTCCTCGTCAGTCCGCTCGGTATCCCAATGCTTGCTACAAGGCTGCTTGCACTGCTGCAATCGCTGCGGGGATTCATTCAAAACCGTGTTTACCATTAAATCTGCAAATGAGCGCCGGACGTGTTCCGGCGCTCTTACATTTTTGCCGAAAGGAGGAATCGCATGGCAACGACCCGCATCATGCCGCTGCACATCGGAAAGGGGCGGAGCGTCGGCACGGCGGTCAGCGACATTCTGGAATATGTCAAAGATACAGAAAAGACCGATCAGGGCAGGCTCGTTACCTGCTTTCAGTGTAACCCGGAAATCGCCGACGCGGAGTTTTGCTTTTCCAAGCGGCGCTATCAGACCAGCACCGGCAGAAAACAGGAAAACGACGTGATTGCGTATCATGTGCGGCAGTCGTTCAAGCCCGGCGAGATCACGCCGGAGGAAGCCAATCGCCTCGGCTGCGAATTTGCGGAGCGTTTTCTCAAGGGCAATCATGCCTATATCGTCTGCACGCATATCGACAAAAAGCACATTCACAATCACATCATCTGGAACTCCACCGCGCTCTCCTGCGACCGGAAATTCCGCAACTTTTGGGGCAGCACCAAGGCTGTCCGTCATCTTAGCGATCTGATCTGCGCGGAGAACGGTTTGTCTATTGTTGAGCATCCAAACCGGCACGGCAAAAGCTACAACAAGTGGCGCGGCGAACGTGCAGAGCCGACGCAACCGGAACAAGTACGCAGTGAAATCGACGCTGCGCTTTCCCAAAAGCCTGCCGACTGGGATGCGTTTGTTGCACTGCTTGCCGAAAACGGCTGCGAGGTCAAACGGCGTGGAAAGACGCTTTCCTTTCGAGGCGCAGGCTGGGAACGCTTCATCCGTGCAGACCGGCTTGGGGAGAACTATCTGGAAGCTGCGCTGTTGGATGCGATCCTCGGCAGACAGGAGCATACGCCGCAGAGAACGGCTATAATCGGTGCGCCCCAAACGCCGAGCCTACTGATTGATATTGACGCTAAAATCCGTGCCGGTAAGGGCGTCGGCTACCAACGCTGGGCATCCAAGTTTAACGCAAAGCAGCTCGGTCAGACGATGACATATCTGAAAGAACACGACCTGATGAATTCCGCCGATTTGAAGAAGAAAACACAGGCAGCGACGGAACAGTTCCATGCGCTGTCTGCGCAGATCAAATCGGCAGAGGCGCGCATGGCGGAGATCGCTGTCCTGCGCGGGCATATCGTCAACTTTGCAAAAACGAAAAAGACTTTCGATGCGTACAAAGCAAGCGGTTATACAAAAAAGTTTCTGGCAGAGCATGAGGCGGAGATCCTGCTGCATCGCAGTGCAAAACGGGCGTTTCAAGAGCTGAACGTCAAAAAACTCCCCACCGTCAAGAGCTTGCAGGAGGAATACGCAAAGCTGCTATCCGAGAAAAAGGCGGCATATCCCGATTACCGAAAAGCCAAACAGGAGATGCAGGAGCTTTTGACCGTGCAGGCCAACGTCGCAAAAATTCTCGGAGCGGAACCGCGTGAGGCGGAACATGAAAAAGAGCAGAAACAGCGATAAGCTGTTCCCGCTCTATAAGCATCCAACGGATGCGCTGCCAGCTCCGAACGGAGCGGATTTCGGGGTTTGGGGGCGCTGCCCTCAACAAGCATTTTTCGCAAGTGTCTTGACACTTGCATTGCTTGCCGGTTTGTTTTCCAAGCGTCCTCTTGTTCCAGACGTACTTTTTAATACGCGCTATTCTTGCATATTGCAGAGCCGATATGTAAAATATTTTTGCACATTTTTGATTGCTGCATTGTCTTACTAAGTGAGGGGGTGAGGAAATGGCGAACAGTGATGAACGCGCAGGACAGCCGGAGAGCATGGAACAGGTCATTGCGCTGTACTATGACCAAATTTATAAATTCTGCTATTGGAAAACGCATAGCGCCGTTGATGCGCAGGACATCACGCAGGATACGTTTATACGGTTCATGGATGCGGCGCAGACATATTCCGACATTGAAAGTCCAAAGGCGCTGCTCTATACGATTGCGCATCATCTCTGTCTGAACTGGCTGAAAAAAGTGCTGCCGGATTCTCTGGATGAATTGCGCTGGGATCAAGAGCCTGCCGCGGAGGACTTTGCGGATCATGCCGTCCAGAAAATCTACTTATCCACCGCCATTGCCGCGCTCCCCAATGAACAGCAGGAAGTTTTGCTTTTACGATACGGGCAGGACTTGAAAGTGGGTGAGATTGCAGAGATACTTGGACTTTCAAGGTTTCAAGTGATGTATCGTGTGCGCGGCGCGTTGCGTCAGCTCAAAAAGCTCTTAAAGGAGGACTCACCATGAAGCGTGTGCTGAAAAATGAATTACGTCAGCTTATGCAGGCAGCGCCGCCGCTGCCGGATGCGGCAAAAAAGGCACAGCTTATGGAGCAGGCGCGAAGCAAACGTCTGTCATTGTCAACTGAAACTTCGATGCTGCAATTCATCAAGGGTCAGATTCGCTTTGTAAATAAAAGCCTGTTTGCTTGTCAGCTTTTATTGCTCTGCCTGTATGGACTCTTTACGACAATGATTTTGAAAGACAGCGACGGATTTCTGCTGCTTGTCGCGGCGGCTCCTCTGGTCGTGCTGCTTGGCAGTGGTGAGCTTTCACGGTCTTTCCGCTATCACATGACAGAGCTGGAATTGCCGTCGCGCTTTTCGCTGCCGCAGATTTTCATGGCAAGGTTTGTGATCGCGGCGGTGGTGGATACGCTGTCGCTCACCTGTATGCTGATTATGACCGCGATGAAAACGTATTTCACCTTTGGCGCATTGATCCTATATGGACTTGTGCCGAGCTTTCTGGCGGCATCCGGCTCGTTGTTCCTGCTCAACAGAAGCCGGAATGCGAATACACACTACTATGTGACTGCTTATTGTGTCGGCCTATCTGCGTTCGGTCTTGTTTCTGTAAGCGCCCTCCCGGACTGGTACGATAGCGCAGCTATTACGGTGTGGCTGCTGATTCTTGCAATCAGCATCGGCGTTTTTGCGCTTGAATTATGGAAATTGTTCAAGGATTCCGCGAAACGCCTCGAATGTGTTCCCTTAAAATAACGATGGAGGTATCAAATTGGAACTGACTCTTGATCGTATTTCAAAACAGTTTCAGAACCATATCGCCGTAGACGGTTTCAGTTATACCCTGTCCAACGGTGTCTATGGTCTGCTCGGCGCAAATGGCGCTGGCAAAACAACGCTGATGCGCATGATCTGCACGGTGCTAAACCCGACCAGCGGAGAAATTTTATTTAACGGAACGAGTATCAGCGATATGGGTGCAAAATATTGTGACATCCTCGGCTATCTGCCGCAGAACTTCGGTTACTACCCGGATTTCTCCGCACATGAATTTCTTTTGTATATGGCATCGCTGAAAGGCATACAGGGCCGCGCTGCCAAACATAGAGTGGAAGAATTGCTGCAAATGGTCGGTCTGTCGGACGTATCCAGACAGAAAATCCGTTCTTTCTCCGGCGGCATGAAGCAACGCCTCGGCGTTGCGCAGGCTGTCCTCAATGATCCGAAAGTCCTTGTGTTGGACGAGCCGACCGCCGGACTTGACCCCAAAGAGCGGATTCGCTTCCGCAATCTGATTTCAGACCTGTCGCAGAATAAGATCGTCATTTTGTCCACGCATATTGTCAGCGACGTGGAATACATTGCAGACCAAATCCTGATGATGAAAAAAGGCAAGCTGATCTTGGCTGGGAGTCCCTCTGAACTTACGGAACAGGCTGCCGGAATTGCGTGGTCGCTGATCGTATCGGAGCGTGAGGTCGGACGGTATGAAGCGCAATGCTGCATCTGCAATCTGCGCCACTTGACGGACGGCGTGGAACTGCGCATCGTGTCCAGAAACCAGCCCGCCCCCGCCGCTGTTCCGGTGCAGACCACGCTGGAAGATTTGTACCTGTTCCACTTTGCAGACGAATTAGGCAGCGATCTTTCCCGCCCCGCAGGAGGAAAACAGAAATGAAAACGCTTATATATTACGAAAAGAGAAAAATTCTCAGACGGAAGTCAACCATCATTGCCTGCCTGCTCATGTTGCTCAGCATCATCGCGCTCAGCTTTGTGTTCGTTTCGGACCAAGACTATTACCGAGCCGATGGCACGGAAGTATCCGGTATGGAGGCAATTCATGTAAAGCAGGAAATGGATCACGCGCTCGCCGGACCGCTGACTGCGGAGCGGCTGAAAGACGCGCTGCAAGAGTATCACACAGTCTATGGAAATTCTGATAATTTTGGCACTTCGGGCGCTTTGAAAGACGAAGTGTACTGCAAAGATATTCTGCCATACAACGGCATCTTGAATTTAATGCGGCGGATATACTCTCCGGCTGGGGCATATGACATGAACATTCTTTCAAGTATCACAAATGAAAGAGTCGAGAATTTCTATCAGGATCGCCATGCACAGGTTCAGAGTATCGTAGATATGGATTACACGACCGGCAACTACACGCAGGCAGAAAAGGATACGATCCTAAAGCTGGATGCAAAAGTATCTGACCCTATCACATACGATTATTCGGACGGATGGAAAACGCTGTTGACCCGTGACTTCCCAACGGTATTCCTGCTGATTGCGCTGGTCGTGTGCATTATCATCTCCCCGGTTTTCGCTTATGAATATCAGACAGGCGCAGACGCAGTCGTTCTTTCTTCCAAGTATGGCAGACGGGAAACCGTTTGGGCAAAGCTGATCGCCGGGTTCACGGTCACAAGCAGAATCTATTTCATCGCGGTTTTGGTGAGCCTGATTTCTGTGCTTGCGGTATTCGGCGTACAAGGATGGAACTGTGATTTTCAGATCCTTTCCACGACCGCTTATTATGGTCTGAAAATATGGCAGGTCGTATTTGTGGGCATCGTCATCAATTATGTTGTGGTGCTGTCTGTTATGGCGTTTACGTTGCTGCTGTCCGCTGCCTGCAAAACGCCGTTTGCGGCAGTCCTCATCAGCACACTCTGCACGATCGTACCTATGTTCCTGCCGACAAGCCGCGTCAGCGGAGTTTTCAACAAACTCCTTTGCCTGTTCCCGGCAAAGGCAATGGATACTCATGTGGTGTTTTCAACGTATGTTCTGTTCAGCTTCGGCAAACTGGTCGTTATCCTCCCGTGCATGATCCTGATTGCCGCGTGTGCGCTGATTATCGTCACACTTCCCGTGGCACACAGAAAATTTTGTAGGCATCAGGTGGCATGAAGATGTTCAAGGCTGAATGGATTCTCTGTCCGTGCTGCGGCGCAAAAACGAAAACAAAAGTCATGGAAAACACGATCCTTGAAAACTTTCCGTTGTTTTGTCCGAGGTGCAAGCACGAAACGATCATTCAAGTAAAGCAATTTCATACAACAGTTATCAAAGAGCCAGACGCACAGACGCAGAGCCGATAACCCGTAGCCACCAGGCACACGGTTTATCGGCTCTTTCTTTTGAAAGACAGAGCGCGTTTGTTTGTGCAGACAGACGCGCTCTGTTTTTGATTCAGCCATCCCGTTAGACCGGCACAGCTTTACCCTCCGTGCCATCCGCGTAAATGCCTTTCTCGCGGCTATAAAGCAATGCTTCAATCACGGCTTTAATTGCCATGCGATCTCGTTCGTCACAGGCTCGGATTAGGCGGATAAGTTGCATTTCCTCAGATTCACTTTTCTCATATTCGGGATATACCACGCAGTCCGCTGAAATCCCCAACGCTCTTATAATGCGGCAGAAAACCTCAATGCTCGGCGCGCGCTTTTCATTTTCGATTGCCGCCAAATGCCGTGTTCCGATTCCGGCACGTTCCGCAATCAGCTCTCGTGAAAAGCCTTTCTCCATTCGGATCTCTTTCAGAATCAACCCCATTTTGTCTGTTATTTTCACTTCATCTTTATCGAACACTCTCAGTTCACCTCCGCCATTATTCTACAAAGAGAGCACCTGGCGAAAAATGTCGTATAAGTAGCGGAATTTTAGAACTGACAGTTCCGAATATCCCGGCGTTCCTGCCATATAAAAAAACGGCAGGAATGGTGGGATCAATGTCATGCCCAATTAAGTCCTCCTTTCTGCCGGAAAGGAGGACTTATGCGTTTCTTGTATCAAGAAATGCTCCGCTCATTGAGCGTAATGTCGTAGAAAAGCTACCCAGCATGTTAGAAGCCGCGGCCTTGTAAAACGACTTCTGACTGTGGGCAGCAGGCCATACACCGAACATGACGTATTAGTTCCGAATTTCATCTACTTTCCGAGCGAAAGTACACAACGCCTTTATGCGCAGTTGCGTGTTTTCGCTTGGAAACGTAAACCTACACCGCAGAATCGCTGCCGCTCCCCGCCGTACCCCATTCAGATTCGCCCGCTTCAAATAATCTGAATGAGGTACACAAGATGAAAGAAATCAATTTGCGGGAGTATTACCCGTTTTATAACATGGACGTTTATCTGGAAGTGTCTGACGAGATCGCCGGTCAGCTCGACCGCTTCAAGCTGGATGAGGAAGCGCACCGCGTCCGTATTCTGCGCGCAAAGGCGTATTTCTCGCTGGATCGCGGCGATGGCATTGAAAAGGACACCTTGCAGAAACCGCCGCAGCCGTTGGAGCTGATTTTGAAGGCAGAGCAGGCAGCACGCCTCGACGCTGCTTTGCGAGCCTTGAGCGATTGCCAGCGTCGTCGGATTCTGGCGTTCTATCTGGACGGCGAAAGCAAGGCGAAAATTGCCAAGCGTGAGAACGTAAATGAAAGTGCTGTACGCAAGAGCATCCGCACCGGACTGACCGCGCTGAAAAAATTTTTGAACGCAGAGTGATCGTGGGTGCGGAAATGTGCTGTTTTTGTACTGGTATATGAGAAGCGGTTTGCGTCGCGTCCATGTACCTTGAAAACCGCATAGACATCGTGATAAGTGAAGTTTCCGATTGACCTTTTCGGTCTGTACCGCCATGACGGTGGGATGCCCGCAGCTTGCGGGCATCCCATTCGAGCGATCCGTGCAGACTGGCTCTGCGCGTGGCTGCGTTTGAGCAGCTCATCCGGAAACTGAGCCTCCTGCTACGGCCTCCCACTGACTTGAGGGGGATTCCTGCGGCGCGCGTGAGCCTTACAAGCCACGGCGCTGTGGGAATGGGTTGTTTGTGCCAAGAACAGCTTATGACGGTCCCAGAGGCGCAGCGCGCCTCTCGCCGGGGGATGAGAGAAATACGGCGATTACATTCGACATACTTCAAGCAGCCGCACCGATATTACCGGTGCGGCTGCTTTCAAAGCGGAGGAATCTAAAATGAGTGACACTGTTTTGCAGATCATGCAGCCGACAAACCCGGTCGAGCCGCCGTATCAATACATGATGATCGACGGCTGCAAAGTAAAGGTAAACTATCTCCCAAAACCGTCCGCGCCATCCGCGGGCAAAGTGCTGGACAGAATCCATGAGATTCTGCTTGCCTCAAGGCTTAAAAAATAGCCGCCGCACATTTGCATCTTTGTTACCTCGATGCAATAATGATGATGTACTTGTACCTTGAAAATCGAAAATAAAGAAAACGGACCGGATACATCATCTTTCAGACGATCTAAGACAGAAACGAGGTATGTATAATGGAAAAGACAGTCTATGAACCCAACGTTCCGCGTGTTTACACGCTTTACAGAGTTTCTACCATCGGTCAGGTTGAAAAAGATGATATTCCGATGCAAAAACAGGTTTGCCGTGACTTCGCAAAAAAGCAAGGCTGGGTGGTTGTCAAGGAGTTTTCGGAAAAAGGCATTTCGGGCTACAAGGTATCCGCCAAAGACCGCGACGCCATTCAGGAAATTCAGCATGATGCTGCGCTTGGCAAATTCGATATTCTGCTCGTGTTCATGTTTGACCGGCTCGGACGACGGGATGATGAAACACCATTCATTGTAGAATGGTTCGTCAAGAACGGCGTGGAGGTCTGGAGCGCGATGGAGGGGCAGCAGCGGTTCGACAATCACGTTGACAAGCTGATGAACTACATCCGCTACTGGCAGGCCTCCGGCGAGAGTCTGAAAACCTCGATCCGCACGAAAACCCGCTTGGGGCAGCTCACAGAGGAGGGGCATTACACCGGCGGAACAGTTCCGTATGGCTATCGCGCGGTAGATAAAGGCCGCGTCAATAAGCGCAACCGCACAGTGCTGGACTTGGAGATCGACGAGGATGAGGCGGAAGTGATTCGCCTGATCTTCCACAAATACGTCGATGAGGGATACGGCGCACAGCGCCTTTCTCACTATCTGCATGAGCAGGGCATCAAAAGCCGCGACGGAAAAGGCTTCCCGAACACGACCGTCAACCGGATCATCAAGAACATTGCCTATACCGGTATCATCAAAAACGGCGAGTCACAGTCCGGCTATATTGACGAGCTACGCATCATCGACATTTCCACCTTTTCCAAGGCACAGGAGATTATGCGCCAGCGGACGCTCCCGCACGGCAACGTGCCGCTGAACTGCAAGGGAAAATCCCTCTTGGTCGGAAATATTTTCTGCGCCCACTGCGGAAATCGGCTGACACTGACGACCAGCGGCAGGCGCGTGTATCGCGCAGATGGCACAGTGAAATACGAACCGCGGATGCGATACCAGTGCCATTACAACGTCCGACATCCCGGCGAATGCGACGGACAATCCGGCTATGGCGTCACAAAGCTCGACGGTATTGTAGAAAAAGTAATCCGCATGAAGTTTGCAGAGATCGCTGCCGCGCCGGAATCCGAGATTCTGAATCACCAGCATAAAAAAGAAATCGAGCTTGCAAGAATCAAGCTCGATCAGGCCAATGCGCATCTGGCAGAGAAGCAGAAAGACCTCTCCGATTATAAGGCGGAAACGCTGAAAGTCATTCGCGGTCAGAGCAATCTCAGCGTGGAGCTTCTGAACGCACTGGTGAAAGAAACAGAAACGATGATTGCCCTGGCGCAGACCCGCATAGACGCGGCACAGACAGAATATGAGTCGCTGCTGGCTTCGGCGGAGAATCTGCGGCAGGAATACGACCGACTGCTCACATGGGCAGATCTGTTCGACACCTGCTCCTTTGAGGCAAAGAAAATGATCGTTGCGCAATTCGTCAAAGCCGTTCGCGTCAGCCGCGACTACAACATTGAGATTGACTTCAACGTGTCTTTTGAGGAATTTCAGAACTTTTCCGTCAAAAATGGGGAGCCAGTCATTTTGCAACCGCTGCGTTCGCATACCGCATAAAAAAGTTCGGGATAATCCGAATTTTATCGGATTATCCCGTATTTGGTGGACCTGAAGAGACTCGAACTCTCGACCTCTCGGATGCGAACCGAACGCTCTCCCGAATGGTTCAGATATATGCACCCAAAATTCTTAGAAAATAGCAAAAATATAGGAATATTGAGAAAACCAAGTGATATGTCCTTTTTATACAAAGGCACTTTTTCGGCTGCCCCGCAGCAAGGAAAAGTGTCTTTTGTATTACGGTCATAATTTTGAGGATGCAACGCAAACGGCTGGCGAATGAGCTACCAATGGTAGACACTATTTTTTATTCATTGCCAGAAAACCACTTCTAGCAACATCATTCATACAGCACCATCAATTTTCTTCCAGTCCTTTTTTGCTGTATTTCTTATATTTTGCAATTTCATTCTTGATAATAGTTACAAACTCACCTATATCCGAAAAATAGTTTGGATATGCCTTTTTTAGCGTTTGGAAAGATGATACGCTTACAAGTACAGCATCAATTTTTGCTTCAACTCGATTTTTTTCAATTTGTGTATATGCGGCATTCGCGTTTTCGGCTTGGCTTGTCTTATAATACACAATTCTCAAACGATGCGTGTCAAAGTTCAAAATCAGTAGGTAATACCCCTGTTTGCCGCTCATTGCTTCTTTTCTGGCTTCAATAGCAATACGAATGGCGGATAATACATCCAAAATGAGTTTTCTTTTATTTACTGCGATTATCTCATCCATTAGCTCTGACCAAGATGTCGGAGTGTTAGGAACAAGCGCCGTGCTTTCTTTCATAGCCAGAAGAGATGATGTCAATGCAAAGAAACGCTTGATATCGTCATCACCCTGTCCTGCTTTTAATGCCTGTTTTGTATATACTCCCATTGTTTCTACAGCAGTTGCCCACAAATGTTGCAAATGTGTTCTGAACTGTAATTCAATAAGCATGTTGTTATTATATGGAGAGTTTAGCGAATCACTGTAATATTTATATACATAATGTAAACTTCTATAACCGGATTGTTTGGGTTGTGTAATGTAATTGTACTCTTTAATAAATTTATGACGGATACGAGACTTTTTGTACTTTTTCGCGTATGCAAATACATCATATAACTCTGGAACAATAAAGCGGCAACCCCCAAGGTCTTGCATCGTCCAAAGGCTCATCGTTTTCTCACGTTTTAGCTTGTTGATGATTGAATCCAAACGCTTGAGTCGTTCAGCCACGATAATTTTCTCATCATTTTCTTTTGCCATTCTGCGCAAATGCGTATAAATCACATGCAATGGATAAGCATGTGCAGCACGCCAGTTATCAATGACGACCATTGCTCGTTTTACTTCTTCTTCCGTGGCAGCGGTATTCTTAATTACTTTTCCGGCAGTAATAATTTGCGTTTTACTATATTCAACTCTTTTCCACCGTGGACGTTCCAAAATCTCATTCATACAGCAATAGACACCCCCATTTCATCATAATACTGCCAAAATTCTTATATATTGACTATATACCTATATTTTGATTAAAGCAAGTTAAAACTTATATATTAGATTTCCCATTCAACTGTCTTTGTTATTAAAATTGGCATTTATGCGAAAACATGAATGTCCATTTTTTATTGCCAAAAATCCGCATATCGAGGTGATTTTCATGCAAAAGCAAGTCAATTTCTCCTACTTTTATGGTGAAGAATCCGAACAGTTCAGCTACTTCCGGATTCCCAGATTGTTGGTGCGCAGCAAAAGGTTCAAAACGCTCTCCACCGACGCAAAGCTGCTTTACGGTCTGATGCTCGACCGCATGGGGTTATCTGCCAAGCACGGCTGGTATGACGAGTTGGGCCGCGTCTACATCTACTACACGCTCGACGAGATTCAGACTGACCTCATGTGCGGACACAATAAGGCCGTTCGGCTGCTGGCTGAGCTGGATACCGGAAAAGATGGTTTTGGCCTGATCGAGCGCGTAAAGCAGGGGCAAGGCCGTCCGGCAAAGATTTACGTCAAAAAATTCACCACGACCGATGTGCCAGAAGCTCCCCTTTCTGCGCCCATTTCAGACTTCCCGGATTCGGAAATCCAGACTTCCCAAAATCAAACTTCCAGACTTCCCATTTTCGGAAGTCAAGACTTCCCAAAAGAGGAAGTAAGTTATTTAGATAATAATTATCCTGATCTAAGCTATCCTGATCCATCTATCTCTCCTGCAAAACCGTCGGGAGATGGTGGGAGATTGATTGAGCGATGGAGTTTGAAAGAGAGCGTCAGAAATCAAATCGAATATGACGCGCTCTGCACGCAGTATGCCGCCGAGGACGTGGACGCGCTGGTGGAGCTGATCTCGGAAGTCCAGAGCAGCACCGCTGATGCCGTCCGGCTGGGAAAAGAGCAAATCCCCATCGAGATCATCAAAGAACGGTTCCTGCAGCTCACACAGATGCACGTCGCCTACATTCTGGACAGCCTGCGGACAACCACGACACAAATCAATAACATCAAAGCCTATCTTCTGACCGCGCTCTACAACGCGCCGACGACGATGGGCTTTTTTTATTCCGCTCAGGTGCGGCATGATCTTCGCAGAAAATAGGTCTCACGGTGAGACGTATTTTTTGATATAAAAATTCAATTTTGGAGGTACACACATGGCAGAAGAAAAAGCCCGCGACCCGACGAAGCCGGAAATCAAGCCGGTTAGCATCCCACTTTCCAAAATCCACGACCTGCCCGGCAGCGTATTCGCGCCGCCGAGTCCGAAAAGTCTGGAAGCGTTGACGAGCAGCATCGTCCTAAAAGGCGTTCAGGAGCCGGTTATCCTGCGGCAGCGCGAGGATGGCGAGTTTCAGATCGTTTCCGGCAACCGCCGCCGTAAGGCCAGTGAGTTTGCGAAGAAAACAGAGATTCCCGCGTTCATCTATGATATGACGGAAAAAGAGGCGCGGGATTTCCGTTTGCGCGGCAATGCGAAAGGCACACCGCCCGGAAAGTTGCTGTCTGAAAGTGAGATCGGCAGGAAACGTGAAGCACCCGCAAAAACGCCGGACAAGGGTGCGGAAAATAAGACACCGGTTACGCAGCCAAAGCCGTCTGAAAAGGCCGCCGAGGTAAAAGTCGCACCCACACCGGCGCAGAAGAAACAGGAGGAAAAACCGAAAGCGGCTGCACCTACGGAAAAGGCTGACGCAGACGGCAAAACTCCGGTCATGCCACCGAAATCGCCAGACAAGGCCGCTGATGCAAAACCTGCGCCAGCGCCGGAGGCGAAGAAACCGGAAGAAAAGCCGAAAGCGGTTCCGTCTCTGGAAAATGAGGATGCAGACGGTAAAAAACCGGATATATCTCCGAAACCGCTTGAAAAACCAGCCGAGATAAAACCAACGCCCACGCCGGAGCAGAAAAAGCCGGAGGACACGCCGAAAACGGCTACACCTACGGAAAAGATTGATGCAGACGGAAAGAAACCGGGCGTACCGCAGAAGCCATCTGAGAAGCCTACTGAGTTCAAGTCCGCACCGATGTCCGAGCCGAAAAACCCGGAAGAAAAACCGAAAACGGACGCGCCCACGGAAAAGGCCAGTACAGACAGCAAGGGTTCGACCACACAGTCGAAGCCGCAGGAAAAGGCCGTAGAGGTCAAACCGGCCCCGGCAGTTATGCCCGGTCCCGCCGCTCTCGGTCCGACCGGAACAAAAATCACAAAGATTTTTGACGAGCGGCTGATGCCCCCGGACGAACACGCCATGAAAGATCTTCCGGTTCCGAAAGATGGAGAATCCTATTTCATCACGCTCCACCCTGCATATCTGGAAAAATCTGAGTTCAACACCGTTTCCGTAGACACAAACAGCGACGATTACAAGGAGCTGAGAAAATCCATCGAGCTGAACGGCGTGAAAGACCCGGTTCTGACCAGAATCAATCCCAAGGGCGGCTTGGAAATCCTTTCAGGCCAGCGGCGGCACATGATCGCGCGAGAGCTGAATTATCCGGTTCCGGCCATCATCCAGAAAATCGACGACAACGACGCGATGATCCTCGTTGCGGACAGCAATCTGCATCGACCGCATATTTCCACATACGATCTTTCGCGGACGCTGCGCAATAAAATGACCGCGATGAAACGCAAGGCAGGACGGAAGAAACGCGGCGTACCGGGTGCGGACGAGCTGCAAAGCGACGCGATACTGGCAAAAGAAATGGGTATCAGCACCAGCAAACTGAACCGAATTATCCGCCTTTCCGAAGCAACCAAAGCTGTCTGCGATGCAGTGGATGATAACTCGTTGGAATTGTCGATTGCATCAGATTTGTCATTCCTGTCTCCAGAACATCAAAATGCAGTCATTGATCTGGTGGGTCTGAACCTGAAACCAACGGTCAAACGTGTGCAGCGTTTAAGAGACGCAGAGAAACGCGGAAATCTGGACGATAAGACGATGCGGGCGATTCTGGAGGACAAAGATATTCAGCCGGTCAAGCCGCCTGAGCCGCCGAAGCCAGCGCCGACGCAGCCAGACCCACCGTTTCCGGTTGCGTCAATGGTAACACCCAACGTGTCGCCAGCACCGGCACCGGCCACGGGCACATCACCTGTCACGCTGGCACCGCCGAATATGAAGCCGGTCATGCCGGAACCGCCGAAACAGGAAAACACCGCGCGGCCACCCGCAACGCAGACGGTGGAAAAGCCGGAGACTGCACCAACGTCAGTCAGCAACGTCATTCCGATCTCCGCAGAGAGCAAGCAGCCGGGCGACTCCAAAGCAGCGGACGATGAACCGATTGAGTTTAATTCGCCGCGTGAAAATTTGTATTCGCTGAAAGTCACGTTAGGTGGAGATCGACTGCGCAGATACTTCCCGGACGTTACAATGCCTGCCTTGGCAATTACTGAGAGTATCTATTCTGCGTTGGAGGAACGCCGACAGCGCGAAGCACGGATGAAGCAAAAAACGGAAATTCTGCATCCGAGCAAACCCATCCCAACACGCTGATATGCACCACAAATCATTACTGCACCGTCTGGTGGTGCCGCCCTGACAATCTAAATTTATGGAGGTTCACATGAACTATCACCCCAAACACACGTCCAACTCGCGCACGCCCGTCTGGATCGGCGCTGGCGTTCTCGCCGCCGTTGCCATCGGCGCGATCATTTTCATCATCGTTACGCTCCGCTCTCCCATGACAAAGGAAGAAGCCCGCGCCAAAGCCGGAATCGTTTATGATTCTTCCGCCACTGAGGGCGGTTGGGATAACCTTTCGCCGGAGGAGATTGAAGCGCGGCTGAATGAAAAAGTGGCCGAGGGCATGATTAACATTTCAGCCAACACCGCACCCATCTTTGAGGATGGAGCATCTGAGGGAAATCTGATGCTCGTAAATGAGTCCATCAATAACTATCCGCAGATGGTTCAGATCGTCCGTAATGATACGGGCGAACAGATTTATGAATCCGGCGCCATTGCCGTTGGCAGTAAGATTGAACGTGCGCGGCTGGACGTGGTTCTTCCCGCGGGTACATACGAATGTACCGCTTATTTTCATAACCTTGACCCGGAATCTGGTGCAATCATCGGCACAGCCGGGGCAATCATTACAATTACGATTCAACACTAATTTTAATCAAAGGAGTCATTACAATGAAGAACACTAAGAAAATCGTTTCCCTCATCCTTGCGGTCTGCATGATCGCTTCCCTCGCAATTTCCGCTTCCGCTGCCAACACGGTTGATGCTTCGGGCGGCACCGGCACTTCCAGCGTCACGCTCTCGTCCACCGCTGACGGCA
>OLGE01002465.1_pt1 | contig 16255 bp, 10 predicted proteins | sample 1605151 | NCBI WGS metagenome assembly OLGE01 (sample SAMEA3888912, study PRJEB22519) | human gut metagenome | biome: human gut; feature: human-associated habitat; material: faeces | place: Denmark | collected 2010
ATGTCAGGCGGGACGTGCGGCGATTGCGCAGGGCGTTGTCGCGCTGATTTACGCGATGCTGGCGGTGCAGACCGTGCAAAAGGGGCTTTCCATTGCAGATTTTGTGATGCTGACGGCGGCGGCGGTGAGCTTTGCCTCGTCCGTCATGACCGCAGTGACTTCGGCGATGAATTTCTACGGAGCGCTAAAGATGGTCGCGCCCTTCGGGGAATACATGAACTTGCCGCCGGTGCTTTCGCAGGGCAGCGAACCTGTGCCCGAATTAACGGGGGAGGACGCCGTGGTGTTCGACCATGTGTCCTTCACCTATCCAAGAGCGGCGGAACCCACGCTCAAGGACCTCTGCTTCACCATCAAAAGAGGCGAGCGGCTGGCGGTGGTCGGTGAAAACGGTGCAGGCAAGACCACGATGATCAAGCTTTTGCTGCGGCTCTACGAACCGGACGAGGGCACGATCTATCTGGGCGGCAGGGACATCCGCACCATGAGCCGCGAAGAAACTCTGAAGCAATTTGCCGTCGTGTTTCAGGACTTCAAGTTGCTGGCCTTTTCGGTGAAGGAGAATATTTGCATCGGACCGGGCGGGGATGAGGAGCGTCTGCACGAAGTGCTGCGCAAGCTCGACCTGGATAAGGTGATGGAAAACACGCCGCACGGGGCGGAAACCTCGGTCTATCGGTTGTTTGACGACGAAGGCGTGGAGTTTTCCGGCGGCGAGCGGCAGAAGATGGCCATTGCCCGCGCGCTTTACAAGGATTCGCCCATCGTGGTGATGGACGAGCCGACCGCGGCGCTCGATCCCATCGCGGAGGCGGAAATCTATGGGCATCTGAATCAGCTCGTGGAGCACAAGACCGCGCTGTTTATCTCCCACAGACTGTCCTCCTGTAAGTTCTGCGACCGCGTGGCGGTGTTTGAAAACGGCGGCGTGACGCAGTGCGGCTCCCATAAGGAGCTGATGGCGCAGGAAGGGCTTTACCGCCGGATGTTCGCGGCGCAGGCGCGGTATTACGTTTGATATAGCCCTTGAAAAAAGGACGTGTCGTTCAGAGAAGAAAACAGCTTCTCATTGAATGATGCGTCTTTTTTTGATTGAAATAAATTGAATGAATTTACAACTATATACTTCAAAATACACTTTTCCTGCGCTATATGGAAAACTCGGAAATACATGGAGGCATAAGCCGGAACAGGAAAGCATAGAGGTTCTTGTGTGAAAAGGAGGAAGGAACATGACGGAAAAGGAAATCCGCCGCCTGACCCGCGCAGAATTGCTGGAAATGTTGATCCGCCAGAGCCAGGAGCTGCAAAGGGCGCAGAAAGAACTGAAAGCCGCCGAGGAAGCGCTTTGCAGCCGCCGGATTGCGTTGGATGAGGCGGGATCGATCGCGGAAGCTTCGCTGCGGCTCAACGGCGTGTTCGAGGCCGCGCAGAACGCCTGTGAGCAATATACGGAAAACATCCAAAACTTGAGCCGGCGGCAGGAGGCGGTTTGTGCGCAGCGGGAGCAGGAGAGCCGTGAAAGGGCGGAGGAAATGCTGAAGAAAGCGCAGGCGCAGGCCGATCAAACGGTGCAGGAAGCCGAAGCCCGCTGCGCGGAGATGCTCCGCAAGGCCGAGCAGGATTCAAACGCCTATTGGGAAAGGGTCTCCCGCAAGATGGAGAGCTTTTATCGGGAGCATGAGGAATTGGCAGATCTATTGAAAGCTACGGAGAGAAAAGCAAAGGCATGAAAAAGTCAGCAAAGGAAATCTCGTCGCTGGATCAGCTGCAAACCGAGCTTGCGCGCGTGCGCTATCGCAGCCGCTACCGCAGCGCGCTGCGCAGCACAATCTGCACGCTGATCGTGGCGGCGGCTGTGGCTGTGCTCGTGGCTACGATCTGGATGCCGGTTTTGCAGATTTACGGCAGCTCCATGACACCGACGCTGCGGGAGGGCGATATCGTCGTCTCGATCAAAGGATCGGATTTTACCGCGGGCGACCTCGTTGCTTTTTACATAGGAAACAAAATCCTCGTCAAGCGCTGCATCGCGTTGCCCGGGCAATGGGTGGACATGGATGAAAACGGCAGCATCTATGTGGACGGCCGGCGGCTGGAGGAAGAATATTTGACGGAGAAAGCGGTGGGCGACTGCGATCTGGAGCTGCCCTATCAGGTGCCGGAAAACCGCTATTTCTGCATGGGTGACCACCGCTCGACCTCGGTGGACTCCCGCAGCAGCACGGTCGGCTGTGTTTCGGAAGAACAGATCGTGGGCAAGATCGTGTTCCGCATCTGGCCGCTGAATCAGATGGGCCGTCTCAAATAGGGGAGGTGAAGGCTGGATGGATGCGAATTTGCGGCGCGGTTTGCAGCGCCTGACTCGGATGGAGCGGAGAAAGCAGCGCAGACGAACCATCGTCACGGTGTTGGCCGCAGTGATGGTGTTCTGCACGACTTACGCGCTGATCCTGCCCGCCATCACGCTGGAACATTCCTGCGGCATTCCCGAGCATCAGCACACCGAGGAATGCTTTGCTTCCGGACCTTCCTGCACCTATCGCGCGCACCGGCATGCGCAGGATTGCTACGACGGCAGCGGCGCACTGAGCTGTGGGGAAGCGGGCTTCGTCGTACATCGCCATGACGTCGCCTGTTACGATGCGAGCGGCAAGCTCTGGTGCAGTCTGCCGGAGATCGAAGTGCATACGCATAGCGCAGGTTGTTATGCGCAGCCCGCTGCCGATGAGAAGGAAGAACCGCTGCCGGAAACGACAACGGAGCCTGAAACTGCCACAGAGCCGACAGATCCCGTGACGGAAGAAACGTCGGCTTCAGAGGAAACGTCCGCTGATCTTCCTGTGCAGCAGAGTGCGGAGAGCATAGAAGAACCGGTGGAGGCGGCTGCCATCGCTGAACTGGCACGGCCTGCCGAACCTGTGCCGGTCTGCGGCAAGCCGGAGATCCAGCTCCACGAGCACACAGACGCCTGCCGGGACGCAAACGGTGCGCTGGCCTGCGGGAAGTTGGAGGTACTGGAACATCAGCACACCGAAGCCTGCCTGACGCAGGGCGGGGATGAGCCGATTTGCGGGCTGGAAGAGCACAACCATGCCAAGGATGATGTCTCCACACTGACTGAGGAAGAACAGGCGCAGGCCAAAGCGGTGGAGGCGCAGATTGCCGCGCTGCCCGATATCAAGGACGGGCAGGAAAAGTTGGAGCAGACCGCGGAGAATGCCGCGGCGCGCGCACTTTACCGCCGGATCAGCGATGTGCTGGCCGCGGCGCGCAAGAACTATGACGCCCTGACCGACGGGCAGAAAAAGGCTGTGTCCAACGCGGAGAAGATGATTGCGCTGGAAAAGGCGTGGGCGGAGGTTAAAGCCCCTGCGCTTGAAGCCTTGCAGGATGATGCCGCCTTCGTAGCAGAGCTTTCGGTGAGCACAGGCATGCTGAACGAGCCGAAGGGAGCGACGGCGGCGCGCAGCGTGCAGTACGTGCTGAGCATGAAGCTCAGCCCCTATCGTGCGGAGGACGAATACGGCGCGGCGAATGTGCGCATCGAGTGCGTGTTGCCGCTGACGGCGGAACAGGCGGTGTTCGACCTTGCACAGATGTCCTGGCTGGAAAACGCGGCCGTTGCGGCGGAAACCTGCGAATGGAATGGCGTGATGCAGCCCTGTCAGGTGCTGGCGGGCACTTACCGCCTGAGCGGGAAGGGCGGCGCGGCCGTGATTCCCGGGGAATACACGGAACCCATCGTCGTGGCGCTGCAGAAGACTGCGCCCGGCGCAAGCCTTTCGCTGCAAATCAGCGCAGCGCTGGAGCAGAACACCTGGGACGGCGTCTGTGCAGCGCACGGCACAGCGGAAAAGCGCACCGTGACCACCGCGCCGATGATCGTTCGCGCAGAGCTGACCGAGGAAGAAATGCAGCAGATCGGCGCACAGTTCGCTGCGGAGATCGAAGTGTTGGAAACAACCGCCGCGCAGGAGGGTGAAGTGCTCTCCGACGAGACGATGGCCGCGATCGAAGCGCTGCGTGTCCGGCTGGAAGAAGCCCTTGCGCTGGGCGAGCTCACCGAGGAAAGCTTCACGGCGTTGATTGCGCGGCTCGATATGCTGCTCTACGGCAGCGACCTCAATTCCATCGCGGAGGCTGCGGTGGGCACGAACTGGATGCTCCTGCGCGACAGCGGCTGGTTTGAGGAATACAGCAGCAGCGCCTGCGCAGTACAGAAGAAAGCGGTGCGGATGCCGTCTCTTGCGGCAACAGCGGAGAGCAACGCGCCTTCAGATGTGCAGGTGAATAACCCCGGCGGAGAAACCAGGAACGACGAAGACGGCGTAGCGGTGAGCAAGACCATTGCCGGGACGGAGCTGGAGAATGTGTTTGACATCACGCTGCGCGTTCGGACCAGCCAGAGGATTGAGGAAGTCGTCAAGGAACCGGATATGGCCGTCGTGATCGTGATGGATATTTCGAACACGATGAATTCAAAATTTGGAAATTCTACCCGATATAAGGCGGCAATGGATGCGGCAGAACAGTTCCTTGACCATTTTGCGGAGAACAACTCGCTGGGGATCAGCAAGGTCGGCTATGTCGCATTTAATACCGATGCGCATAAGATTTTTGATCTGCAAGCCTGCGCAAACAGAGATCAGACAAAAACATTGAAAAACATCATGAGGACGCAGACCGGAAATATCATAAATGCAAGCGGATATAACGGTTCGCACAGTCGATTTACGAACATTGAGGCTGGTTTGAAGCTGGCGCAAGATATGCTGAGCGGAGCAGCTAATCAGAATAAATTCATCATCTTCCTGAGCGACGGTTTCCCGACGACCTATATCAGCTCCGGTTATTTCGGATATGACCCATATGATTCTGCGGGGGAAAGATTCAGAGATCACGTTTTGAATAAGCCCTGCGCTTATGGCACGAGTTACTCCGATGAAGCGGCCATTCGTGCCGGAAATATGGCCCATTCGATCAAAGGCAGCGGTACGACGATCTTCTCTGTCGGCGTGGATGTAGGCGGGCAGACGATACAACAATACATTGCTCAGAGTGAGAAAGCTAACGGTTTCTCCGTCGTGGATCGCACGGGAACAACCTACGAAATCGGTGACGCAACCAGCACGGAAGCCTACAAGAACTGGCTGCGCGGCAGCATCGGTTCCGGTTATTACTATGACAGCACCAACGCCGAGGGGCTGAAGGATGCCTATAACGACATCTTCCAGCAGATTAAGGAAACCACGCAGATCGGCAGCGAGGCCGACTGGGTGGCCAGTGACCCGCTGCCGGCGCCTGAAAACGTGCGGAATGTGGAGTTCATCGGTCTCTACGACAAAAACCGCAGTCAGTGTGGTGATGAAGTACGCGGCACACACGACGAAAGTGCGGAAAACACCGCGAAGTTCGAGAACGACACGATTCATTGGGATTTGAAGAACTCCGGCTATACTTTGCAGAACGCGGGCGACGGAAAGACCGCTTATACCTACGAACTGGTCTACCGCGTGCGCCTGGAAAATGAACAGTGCAGCTTCAAAGAAGAAGCGATTTATCCCACCAATGATAAAACGACGCTGACCTACCGCATTGTGAGCTCGACGGGAGTATCGGACAAAAAGGAGATCGAATTCCCGATTCCGTCGGTGCACGGTTACTTAGGTGAGCTGGAATTCACCAAGAGGGACAACCGCGGCAACGCGCTGCCCGGCGCGGTGTTCACGCTCAGCCACGACAACGCGAAGTGCCCTGTCTGCCACGGCGACGGCAAAACCAGCGTCTCTGTGCCGGAGCAGACGGCAACGTCTGGCACGGACGGCGAGGTGAGCTTTACCGACATTCCCTCCGGGCACATTTACATCCTCAATGAAACAACGGTGCCCGCGGGCTACGCTGCAAACGGCGATACCTATCGGGTGGCTGTGGCCTATGATAAGGTTTCCGTCACGGTCACGCATCCCGATAAAACGACAGGAACCTGGGGAGAAAACGCCGCCGTCGTCAACAATACCTATTACGAACTGCCCTCCACCGGCGGGGCCGGTACGCTTCCGTTTACCGCAGGCGGACTGCTGATCGCAGGATCGGCTGCACTCCTGTTGGCAAAATACACCCGGCGCAGAAGGGAGAATCACACGTCTTTCTGAAGCCGCAAAAAAAAGTCAACAAATTATTTAAGAAAGGGAATGAGGAGTTTATGAGGAACGCAAAAAAGCTGGCCGGCCTGCTGCTGGCGCTTGCAATGCTGCTGACGCTGCCGGTGAATGTATTCGCCGCAGGAGAGGGAAGCATCACGATCGACAACGCGGTTGCGGATCAGACCTATACCATCTATCGGATTCTCGACCTGGAAAGCTATGACGCGCAGAGCGGCGCGTATGCCTACAAAGCGAATGCTGTTTGGAAAGCCTTTGCTGAAAGCACGGACATTAAAGACGTGTATCTTGCAATCAATGAGCTGGGCTATGTAACCTGGGTGAAGGACGCTGATGCGGCGGCCTTTGCCAAACTGGCGCAGAAATATGCTGCGGATAACAGCATCGCGAATCAGGGCGTGGAAAAGGCGGATTCCACGACGGTCAAATTCGAGGGCCTTGACCTTGGTTATTACCTTGTCGATTCCACGCTGGGCACGCTGTGCGCGCTGAATACGACCAATCCTGATGTGACGATGAAGGAAAAGAATGCCGCACCCACCAACGAAAAGAAGGTGGAGGAGGATTCCAACCACCAGTTTAGTGATAAAAACGACGCGGACATCGGCCAGACCGTGAACTTCCGCAGCACCGTCACCGCGCAGGCCGGCGCGCAGAACTACATCTTCCACGATCAAATGTCGGCAGGCTTGACCTTTGATGGAGCTGACAGCGTGAAGGTTACGCTGAACGGCACTGCGGTTAACATGGCGAATTACACGGTAAAGACGACCGAACTTGGAGACGGTTGCACCTTCCATGTCGTATTCACGCAGGCTTTCTACGATGCCCTCAAGGCAAATGACAGCATCGTGATTTCCTACACCGCGACGGTGAATAATCAGGCGGTCATTGGCGGCAATGGCAACGACAACGAGAGCAAGCTGACCTATGGTGAAAATGGTCAGTTTACGACTGCGCCCGGTCAGACCAAGACCTATACCTGGAAATTTGGCGTATTCAAGTATGAACTGAAGGATGGCAACGAGACTGCTCGTCCCGATGCGAAGTTTGTGTTGTACGAGAACGAGGAAGGAAAAAAGCTGTACGCGCAGGCCGATGAAAACGATAAAATCACCGGATGGACGGACGATAAGACGAAGGCAACGGTATTTATTTCTCCTGCGGACGGCAAGTTCACGATCTCCGGACTGGACAGCGATACCTACTATCTCGAAGAAATCGAGGCTCCTGCGGGTTACAATGTGCTCAAAGAACCCGTCGTGGTGACGATTAACAACGAGGGTAAGGTCAACGTTTCGGAAGAGAACCCCCATGGTATTGACGAGGTTAAGGTGCTGAACCAGACCGGCGCGGAGCTGCCCTCCACCGGCGGAGCGGGCACAACGGTGTTCTATGCGGTTGGCTCGGCGCTGGTACTGGCGGCGGTGGTGCTGCTCGTGACCCGCAAGCGCATGAGTGCAAAGAACTAAGACGCAAAGAGGATTGCCGCTGCGGCGTTGGGAAAGGTTTCCCTCGCGCACAGCGGCAGGGAGAATCCTGCAATGAATAAAAAAGGCAATCGCGTGATGACGCTGCTGCTCGTGCTGGCGCTCCTTGCAGGACTGTTCCTGCTGCTGTACCCCACCGTCAGCGATTATTGGAACTCACTCCACCAGACACGCACCATCACCGGCTACGCCGAAAACGTGGCGCAGCTCGACCGCACGGAATATGAGGAGATGTGGGCTGCCGCGCAGCGGTACAACCGCACGCTGCCAAAGCGGGAAAACGTCTTTGCTCTGACGGAAGAGCAGAAGCGGGAATATGAAAGCCTGCTCAATGCCTCCGGCAACGGCGTGATGGGGATTGTCGAAATCCCGAAGATCGGCTGCGCGCTGCCCATTTATCACGGCACGGACGACGCGGTGCTGCAAATCGCCGTGGGGCATCTGGAATGGTCGAGCCTGCCCGTGGGCGGCGAGGGGACGCACTGCGTGCTTTCCGGCCATCGGGGGCTGCCCAGCGCCAGGCTGTTCACCAATCTGGATCAGCTGGCCGTGGGTGACCGCTTTTTGCTCCGCGTGCTCGACGAGACGCTGACCTATGAGGTGGATCAGATTCTGATTGTGGAGCCACAGGAGGTCGCCGCGCTGGGCATCACGGAGGGCAAAGATTCCTGCACACTGGTGACGTGTACGCCCTATGGCATCAACACCCACCGGCTGCTCGTGCGCGGGCATCGCGTGGAAAACGATGCGCAGGCCAAGGCCGTCCGCGTGACGGCGGATGCGTTGCAGATCGAGCCGCTGCTCGTCGCGCCGATTGCGGCGATCCCGCTGTTGGTCATTCTGCTGGCGGTATTGCTGCTGACCGAACAGCGAAACGGATCATCAAGGAGGTGACGCGGAGTGCAGAAGAGAGGAATGGCGGCGATTCTGCTGACGCTGGTGCTGCTGTCCGCACTACTGCCCCGGGCGCTGGCGGCGGGGCATGTGGACCTGAACCGTGAACTGCAGCTGCATCTTTCCTATCAGAAGGACGGCGCGGCGCTTGCCGGGGCGCAGGTTTCGATCTACCGCGTGGCAGAGATGGAAGAAACCGGCGCGCTGACCGCGACAAAGGAATTTGGCGCCTTTTCGGTGGATATCCGCGGGAAAAACGACGAAAAATGGCGCGATCTTGCTGCAACGATGGAGGCGGCAGTGCTGCGGGACAAGATGCAGCCCTTTGCTTTCGGCAGAACCGATGTGGACGGAAAGCTCTTGTTTCCGCAAAAAGGCGGATCAAAGCTCATGCCGGGGCTGTATCTCGTGCAGACAGATAGGCTTCAGCAGGGCGGCTATTGGTACGATAGCGCGCCGTTCTTCGTGATGCTGCCGGAGCAGGACGAAAAAAGCAACGAATGGGTTTATGACGTGACGGCCAACGCCAAACCGGAAAAGACAGAGATTCCTTCTCAGCCGGAAACCGCTGTGCGCAAGGCGCTCAAGGTTTGGCAGGACGCGGGGCATGAAACTCTTCGTCCGAAGAGCATCACCGTGCAGTTGATCCGCGGCGACGGCGTGGTTTGGGATACCGTGACGCTGAGCGAGCAGAACAACTGGCGATACACCTGGGAAGGGCTGGATGCAAGCTATCGCTGGACAGCCGCGGAGGTCACGCCGGAGGGCTATCGCGGAACCGTGATGCAGGAAGGAATCACCTTTGTGCTGACCAACACCTATTCCGGCACTCAGCCGCCGGAAACGCCGGATAAACCGTCTGAGCCGGGGCGCTTGCCGCAGACGGGGCAGTTCTGGTGGCCGGCGCTTGCACTGGCAGCGGCAGGGCTTGCGTGTGTTGCGGTGGGATTGCTGCGCAGAAGGGGCTCCTAAGAGGCGTAACAAGCGCGGCAGAGGCTGGATTCTTCCCAGCATTGTGATGATGCTGGGGGCGGGGCTGACGGTGTTCAGCCTGCTCGATGCCGATCGTGCGGCGCATCCCGGCGCTGAGCTTGGAGCTATCCGAACCTACGCGCATCGCCCTGCCGCTATCAGGGCTCGGCCCATGACGGTACGCTGATCCTGGTTGGGCACAATGATTCTTCGCACTCTGGGAATCGGAAACAGCTGCACGAGGGCGATGCGGTTTTCTTTGAAGACGCAGACGGCAACCGCTTCCACGACGAGGTTGCGGAGATTGAAATTCTTCCACCGGACGCGGTGGAGGAAATGGCGGAGGGTGACGGAGATCTGACGTTTTTCACCTGTACGTTGGACGGCGGCAGCCGTGTGACGGTGCGCTGCGTTTTAACGGAATCCGCGTGAAAAAAGCAATTGCGAAAAAGCCTGAGAAATAGTATAATAACATCATCAACGTGTGGTCTTTGACGGATGTAAATCCAGTTGAGCGGCCGCACGTTGATTTTTTGTCCGCACAAAGACGTAAGTCCAGCCCGAAAGCGCGCTGTCTTTTCGCAAGAGGAAAGATAGCGCGCTTTTTGGGACGAAAGAAGAGGAGAGAAAGATTTTATGGAAAAGGAAAACACACTGGGAACCGCGCCGATCGGCAAGCTGCTCGTGCATTTTGCTGTGCCGTGCGTGCTGTCGATGCTCGTCAGCGCACTTTATAACATTGTCGATCAGATTTTCATCGGCTGGGGTGTGGGGTATCTGGGCAACGCGGCGACCAACGTCGTCTATCCCTTCACGGTGCTGGCGTTGGCCGTTGCGCTGATGATCGGGGATGGCAGCGCGGCGCTGTTCAGCCTGTCGCAGGGCGCGGGGGATCACGAGACAGCGCGCCGCAGCGTGGGCAGCGGCATCGTGTTGGCGCTGATTGCCTCCGTTGTGCTGACGGCGGCGGGATTGCTGCTGCGCGACCCGCTTTTGCACTTGTTCGGCGTGACGGATTCGTGCTATAATTATGCTGTGGAATACATGACGGTGATCACGGCGGGCATACCGTTTTATATCTTTACTTCGGCGATGAACGGCGTGATCCGTGCAGACGGTTCGCCGCGGTATGCGATGATTTCCACCGTCGTGGGCGCAGGATTGAACCTGATTCTCGACCCCGTCGCCATTTTCGCGCTGAATATGGGCGTGCGGGGCGCAGCGCTGGCCACCATCATCGGGCAGATCGTCACCTGCATCCTCTCCGCGCTTTACTTCCGCAAGCCCAAGACCTTTGCACTAGATCGCCGCAGCTTTGTTTTGAGCGGCAAGATCTCCGGTAGGGTGCTTCAGCTGGGCGTGACCAGCCTGGTCATTCAGGTCGCCATCGTCATCGTCATGAGCGTGGCCAACAACATGGTCGGCCGCTACGGTCCGGAGTCGGTCTACGGCGCGGACATCCCGCTGTCGGTCGTGGGCATCGTGATGAAGGTGTTCGGCATCGTGATCGCGTTTGCCGTGGGTATCGCGGTGGGCGGGCAGCCGATTGTCGGCTACAACTACGGCGCAGGGAACTTTTCCCGCGTGCAGGAAACCGCGAAAAAGATTCTGCTGGCCGATGTCGTTGTCGGCATGATTGCGCTGCTGCTCTTTGAGCTCTGCCCGCAGATCATCGTGCGGCTGTTCGGCAGCGAGAGCGATTTGTATAACCAATACGCCAACCTCTGCTTCCGCATTTTTCTGAGTGGCATCGTGTTCACCTGCGTGCAGAAGGCGGGCAGCATCTTCCTGCAATCCATCGGCAAACCCGTGCAGTCCACGCTGCTGTCCCTGTCGCGCGACGTGATCTTCTTCGTGCCGGGGCTGCTGCTGCTCACGCCGGCGTTCGGCGTGGAGGGAATGCTCTGGGCAGCGCCGGTTGCGGACGTGCTGGCGTTTGCCGCCACTGTTCTGCTGGTGGGCAGGGAGCTGAAAAAGATGAATCCGGCGGAAGAAAATATTCCGCTGTTGACTCATAAAGAGGAACTATAAAGGAGGGTTTTGGATGAAAGACGTGCGCATCATCACCATCAGCCGCGAGTTTGGCAGCGGCGGACGCAGCATCGGCAAGAAGCTGGCCCAGGAGCTGGGCGTCAAGTATTACGACAAAGAACTGGTTAAAAAGATTGCGCTGGAAAGCGGCTTTGATCCGAAATATGTCGAGGAAAACGGTGAGCTTGCCCCCGCAGGCAATGCGCTGGCGTATGCGTTCAATCTCCCCGGCACGCCCGGCGTGATGCGCGGCATGTCCGCGACCGATTTCCTCTGGTGCATTCAGCGCGAGGTCATTTTGAAGATTGCGGAGCAGGAGCCCTGCGTGATCGTCGGCCGCTCGGCGGATTACATCCTGCGTGAGCGCAAGGACGTGATGAATGTGTTCATTCACGCGGATATTGCCTTCCGTGCCGACCGCATTGTTCGGCTTTACGGCGAGAGCGAGAAAAGCCCGGAGCAGCGCCTGCGCGACAAGGACAAAAAGCGCGCCGTCAACTACAAGCACTTCACGGGTCAGGAGTGGGGCATGAGCCAGAACTACCACCTGAGCCTGGACAGCGGCGCCATCGGTATTGACGAGTGCGTCCGCATTTTGGCCGAAGTCTCCGGCATGAAAAAGAAATAAGCGGTAAAAAAGGCCCTCCGAAATTTTTCGGAGGCCTTTTTGCGTTGCTGTTTTTTTACTTATCTTCGGTCACGGTCAGCTCGATGTAGCCGCCGCGGGTCTGACCGGCGGGCAGCTCAAGGATGTTGGCCGTGGGGACACCCTTGGCGTGCAGGTTCAGGAAGTCGGTGGCGTTGGTCTGGTTTTCCAGGCAGAAGCCGGGACGGTTGAAGGGTGTGTAGACCACCATGTTCTTGAACTCGTCGCTGGCGCGCAGAGCAAAGGTCAGGCCAAGCGTCTCATAGTGAATCAGCGCCTGCTTGCTGGAATCCAAACCGGCATAGACGTGATCGAGGAAGAAGGAGCCGACCTTGTGCTCACTGTAAGCGAAGCCGTTCTCGCCGTCGCGGTTGAACAGGCCCTTCTTCTTTTCCTTCTCCACGGGGCGCAGGTCGAAATTGCCCTCCACGTCGAGCAGCTTGCCGGTGGGCAGCATCTCGTTGGCTTCATAGAGCTGGTCGCAGGGCACCGTGATGGTGATGTTGTCCGCATCGGCCATCTTGTTGAAGTAGGGGTGAATTGCAAACCCGTAGGGCAGCGTCTCCTCACCGTCGTTGGTGACCTTGTAGTCCAGGCGCAGGCCGGAGGCGGTCAACGTGTAGGTCAGCTTCAGCGTGCAGGGGAAGGGATAGGAGGCAAAATACTCCTTGTCGGGCGTGATCGCCGCCACGCCGGAGCACCACGCGCTGTCCGAAGTCACGCCGTAGTTGTAGGTGAAGGGTTCGTCAATCATCATGCCGTGCAGATAGCGCGGTTCGCCGTTCTTCATCACATCGCACTCATGACCGTTGTAGGTGTAGTGGCAATTCTTGGTGCGGTTGGGGAAGGGGAAGAGAATCGGCACGCCGTTGTTCGCGGAGCCCTGAAGAGGCTCGTCGGTGGGCATGAGCATCTGACGGTTCTTATAGATCGCGGAGTAGAGCTTAAAGCCGCTGGCGGGCGCGATTTGCAGCTGTACGCCATCGCCCTCGAGCACGACCTGCGGCGCGCCGCAGTCCAATTTCTGTTCATATGCCTTGAAGTTCTGCATAGGTTCAGCACACTCCTTTTAGGTAATCTCTCTACCTATAAGGATAGCAGAATTTTCCGGCGGATGCAATATCATTATGTTTATCATGACTCTTCACAATTATCATGAAAACTTAAATATATATTTACAAAATGGTGAAAATGTCATATACTAAAATTGAAAAAATTAAAAAGTAGATGAAGCCAATGGTGAAATAAAATGTTGTAAGCAAACAATGAGCGGAAAGGAGAAATTTCAATGAAGAAAGGTGAGAAAATCCTCGGGTTGCTGATGATTGCGCTTTCCATCTTCGGATTGGCGATGTTCTGGAGCGCGGCGGACGAAAACACCGGCGTGACCGCAGTGCGCATCTCGCCGCTGCTGATCGCGCTGGCGGCGGTCGCGGGGCTTGCGATGTGCGGCGGGCTGACGCGGCAGGACGCGGCGGTTTCCCTGCTGCCCGCGGCGGCGCTGGGCTGGGTGCTGGCGTTGGCGACCGATACGCCGCTGTGGGGAAATGTACCCGGCACGAGCTGGAACTGCGTGACGCCGCTGACGCTGATGCTTACGCTGTGGTTCACGGCGCAGGGGCTATGGGCGCTGTCGGTTGCCAAAGACCGGCGCTTTGACGCAAAGAGCTGCCTGCTCGGCTGCGGGATGCTGCTTTGCTCTGCGCTGCCAAATGCATCCTATGCCGTGCGCGACGGCGTGTATGCCGCGATCAGCACCTCTGCGGGAACGCACCGCGCGGCAACGCTGTTTTGCATGATCTTGATTGAAATCGCCTTCCTCGCAGGCGGGCTTTCGCTGCTCCCGTTTGCGGAAAAAAAGATGGATAAACCCGTTGCGGCTGTGCTGCTGGCAATGGGGCTGATCGGTGTGCTGCTGCACGAATTTGCACTGTGGGGTGGAGGTGCGGCGAGGCTGGGCAGGCTCTATGCCGCCGTGGCCGATCCTGTGACGCTTTCCGTATTTTCGGCGCTGGGCTGTGCGGGAATTCGGGCGCTCGTGCTTGACAAGAGGACGAAAAAGGCTTAGAATAAGGAAAGTTAAGCGGGAAAGAATCTCCGCTTGCATCCGGGCGCAGACGGAGGAATAATCGCGTGCGGCCTGATTCCAATGGGTAAGAGAGCGGCGGGAAGCTGAAAAGCCGCAGGGAATCGGCGCGCGGGAGTCTCAACTTCCAGAGTCCGGCGCCGCCTCCGCGTTATCGGGGGAAAGAGCGGGCGCAGGTTTTGCGCCAAGCAGAAGTGGTACCGCGGGAATCCGACCTCCCGTCCTTTGCATGGCAAGGGGCGGGAGTATTTATTTTTTCAGGAGGTTTTTATCATGCCCAACGCGCCGTATGATTTTGCTGCCATTGAAAAGAAATGGCAGAAGATCTGGGACGAGGAAAAGACCTTTGCCGCCAGCGACGATTTTTCCAAGCCCAAGTACTATACGCTGATCGAGTTCCCCTATCCGTCGGGAGCCGGACTGCACGTCGGTCATCCGCGCTCGAACACGGCCATGGATATCATCGGCCGCAAAAAGCGCTTGCAGGGCTATAACGTGCTGTTCCCTATCGGCTGGGATGCTTTCGGCCTGCCCACTGAGAACTTCGCCATTAAGAACCACATTCATCCGGCTATTGTCACTCAGAGAAACGTCGATCATTTCCGTGAGCAGCTCAAGATGCTGGGCTTCGGCTTTGATTGGGACCGCGAGATCAACACCACCGATCCCAGCTACTATAAGTGGACGCAGTGGATCTTCCTTCAGCTCTACAAGCACGGTCTGGCGTATAAGACGGAGATGCCCATCAACTGGTGCACCGGGTGCAAGGTCGGCCTGGCCAACGAAGAGGTCGTCAACGGCGTCTGCGAGCGCTGCGGCAGCGAGGTTGTGCACAAGGTCAAGTCCCAGTGGATGCTGAAAATCACTGATTACGCTCAGAAGCTGCTCGACGGCCTGGACGACGTGGATTTCATTGAGAAGGTCAAGACTCAGCAGCGCAACTGGATCGGTCGTTCCGAGGGCGCTGAATTGGACTTCAAGGTCAAGGGATTGGATGAGTCCCTGCGCGTCTACACCACGCGCCCGGATACGCTCTTCGGTGCGACCTATATGGTCGTCTCCCCGGAGCATCCCATCATCGAAAAGCACGCGGATCTCATCAAGAACATCGATGCGGTTCGTGCCTATCAGCAGGAGGCGGCCAAGAAGTCCGACTTCGAGCGCACGGAGCTGAACAAGGATAAGACCGGCGTGTGCCTGGACGGCATCACCGCCATCAACCCAGTCAACGGCCGCGAGATCCCGGTCTGGGTGTCCGACTATGTATTGGTCTCCTACGGCACCGGCGCGATTATGGCGGTTCCTGCGCACGATACGCGCGACTGGGAGTTTGCCCATAAATTCGGCCTGCCTGTGATCGAGGTGGTTGCCGGCGGCGACGTGACCAAGGAGGCTTATACCGACATTGCAGACGGCGTGATGGTCAATTCCGGCTTCCTGGATGGGCTGCGCGTGGCGGATGCGAAGAAAAAGATGATCGAATACCTGACCGAGAAGGGCATCGGCGAGAAGAAGGTCAACTTCAAGCTCCGCGACTGGGTGTTCTCCCGTCAGCGCTACTGGGGCGAACCCATTCCGGTGGTCTGGTGCGAGAAGTGCGGCTGCGTGCCGCTGCCGGAGGATCAGCTCCCGCTGACCCTGCCCGACACCGATCACTATATGCCCACCGATACTGGCGAATCCCCGCTGGCTGCGATGACCGATTGGGTCAACACCACCTGCCCGCACTGCGGCGGCCCCGCTAAGCGCGAGACCGATACCATGCCCCAGTGGGCGGGTTCCTCCTGGTATTTCCTGCGCTATATCGACCCGCACAACGACAAGTGCCTTGCCGATCCGGAAAAGCTCAAATATTGGCTGCCCGTCGATTGGTATAACGGTGGCATGGAGCACACCACGCTCCACCTGCTCTATTCTCGCTTCTGGCATAAGTTCCTGTACGATATCGGCGTGGTGCCCACCAAGGAGCCCT
>OLGE01002482.1_pt1 | contig 16184 bp, 9 predicted proteins | sample 1605151 | NCBI WGS metagenome assembly OLGE01 (sample SAMEA3888912, study PRJEB22519) | human gut metagenome | biome: human gut; feature: human-associated habitat; material: faeces | place: Denmark | collected 2010
ATTCACCGAAGGTATATCCCAGGGATGTGCCGATGATAATGTTGGGCGGGTCTCCACACATCGTTGCCGAACCGCCAAGGTTCGCACAGAAAATTTCCGACAGAATAATCGGAACCGGATTACACTTGAGCGTCTGCGCCAGCTCCAGCGTAACTGCCGCCAAAAACAGGATGACCGTAATACTGTCGATGAACATCGCCAGTACAAAAGACATCAGCATAAACGTGATAAATACCGGAATCGTGCGATATTTTACCAGCTTTGCGATCTCCAGACAGAGCCAGCGGAAAAATCCTGCCTTTCCCATTCCTTCAACCATGATCATCATACCTGCGATAAAAATGATCGTTGACCAGTTGATTCCAGATGAAGACTCTCCTGCCTCACTGGAAGCATGCCAGAAGTCCGCCGTGAAAATACTTCCAATATTCAGCGTCTCCATGATTGCGCTGCCGCTATGCATTGTGATACCGAATACTAAAATGATCATAAGCAGACCGCAGCCTAGTGTTACAATGTGTCTCTCTATCTTCTCAGTAATGATCAGGGCGAACATCACGAGAAAAATAAGGACAGCTAAAATCTGTGATACCATAATGTATCTCCCCACTTTCATATAATAGCAAATGGTAGCCGCAAGCGTCTGACCTTTGCGGCTACCATTATAATGCGATCTTCAAGAAATTGGAAGATCAAATTTCGTTTTTTTGAAAATTTCTTTCAATCGGTTTTGTCCGATCTGTTATCTCAAACACGACAACTCTGATATCTTATCATGTGTTGTTCTGTTTGTCAACAACTTTTTTGTTGTCCGCTGTCAGATCATGTCATGTCCCGCGGTCAGCTTGACTATGTTACCATCTGGGTATTATTTTGTCAACCCATTTTTTCCAAAAATTTCACTTTCTTATGTGTACTTTCGCAAAGTGAATTTTACTGTTTCAGTTCATCTTTCCAGAAAAGATATATTTCCACCGTATTTTATTTCAATATCGCATCCATCGCATCTTTCACTGACCTCACACCAGTCAGGCGGATTCCCTTTGGCACAGATCCACTGTCCTTCATGGAATCCAGGCTGACCTGTGGCAGAATGCATTCATCAAATCCAAGTTTTTTTGCTTCTGTCACACGCTGCTCTGCCATACTGACGGCACGCACTTCTCCGCTTAAGCCCACTTCTCCGAAACAGATCGTCTTCTCATTGATCGGGTTTTCACGGTAACTGGATATAATGGCAAGCACAATGCCAAGGTCGATCGCTGGCTCATTCATTTTTACGCCGCCCGCGATATTCACATAAGCGTCACAGTCTCCAAGTTTTAATCCCAGCCTTTTTTCAAGTACTGCCATCAGAAGATTTACCCTGTTAAAATCGGTGCCTGCAGCCGTTCTCCGCGGGATTCCAAAATTACTGTGGCAGACTAACGCCTGTACTTCCACCAGAATCGGTCTGGTTCCTTCCATAGAACACGCAACAACCGAACCGGATGCACCTTCCGGTTTCCCGCTCAGCATGTATTCCGAAGGATTTTCCACTTCCATCAGTCCGTTCTGTCTCATCTCAAACACGCCAATCTCATTCGTTGAGCCGAACCTGTTTTTGACACCGCGCAGTATACGGTATGCCGCATGCCTGTCCCCCTCAAAATAGAGTACCGTATCCACCATGTGTTCTAAAACTCTCGGACCCGCAACCACGCCCTCTTTCGTCACATGACCGACAATAAAGATGGAAATTCCCATCCCCTTTGCGATCTGCATAAATACCCCTGTGGATTCCCGCACCTGTGATACGCTGCCCGGTGCAGAGGAAACTTCTTCGTTATACATGGTCTGTATGGAATCTATGATCACGATCTGCGGTTTTTCCCGGTCAATCACCGTTTTTATCGTGTCTAAGTTCGTTTCACATAAAAGTGTCAGCGAATCGCCAAAGGTTCCGATACGTTCTGCCCTTATTTTGATCTGCTGCAGAGATTCCTCTCCGGATATATATAATACGCGCACACCTTTCTCCGATAAATTCCGGCATACCTGCAAAAGCAGTGTTGATTTACCGATTCCCGGATCACCGCCCACTAACACTAAAGATCCCTGTACGATTCCGCCGCCAAGTACACGGTCAAGCTCTTTCATATCCGTCGACATGCGTTTGTCCTGTGTCATCTCGATCTGTGAGAGCGGAACGTTCTTCGCCTCTGCCGCTTTTGCCGCTACCCTGCCGCCTTTTGCTGCACTTTTTTTATCGATCATCTCCTCAACAAATGTATTCCATTCCTTACATGCAGGACACTGTCCCATCCACTTTGATGATTCGTAACCACATTCCTGACAAAAAAATACTGTTGTTTTTCCCTTCGGCATATTCCTTCTCCATCTCTTTTTATTGTTTATCAGTATACTTACTTTATCTGTAAAAAGCAACTTACTTTCTATGACAAAAACCGGAAAAAGCAATCCGCTTCTTCCGGTTTTTATTATTATTGCAGAATTATTTTTTTACTTTAATTTTCACTGCTGAACTCCTGATTGTAAAGTCTGCAAGTAATTCATTCCTGCCATTTACAACCACTTTGTAATAATATGTTTTTTTCTTCTTTGCTTTTTTATCTGCAAAAGACGTCTTCTTTGTGGTTCCAATCAGAGTATACTTACCGTTCTTCTTTTCTGCACGGTAAATCTGATAAGTTTTGGCACCTGTTACCTTATTGTAAGAAACAGTAACCGTTCCTTTTTTGTTATTTTTTACTTTTGCAGCAACTTTGACACCATATATGATGACTGCCGGCTTACCGGAAGCAGCCTGTGTACCATATTCCGAGGTCATATAAGAGGCAATTCTTGTTCCTTTTTCCCCATATGCACTGACCATATAATAATATTTCACACCTTTTTTCAACCGTGCCCTGTCATATGCCGCCGTGCCTGTAATGGATCCGTCTTCGCCATAATATTCCCGATAGTGAACCTCACTGTAATATCCTGTCTCATCATTGGAATCTTTTGCGATCAGGTTACCTGTTGCTGCATAAAGTTTTTCGTCCGTATTACATAACGGCGTATATACAGAACGGACGACTTTATAATATTTCGCACCTTTTACCTTTTTCCAGGTAATCTTTACTGCATTCTTTTTCGTATCATAAACAGCTTTGATGGATTTTACTGCTGCAAGTGATGTAGATTCTTTTGACGATGACCATCCACTGTATTCTTTTTTGGAATTATAAGCCCTTACCGATACATTTACGTATTCTCCGCTCGATAATCCTTTAATGGTGTATTTATTTTTCTTTACCGTCACATATTTTTCTGCAACTGTTTTTTTCTCACCATATTTATCATATACCATGTATCGGATCTGATAGCCTGCAGCGTACTTGTCCGCATCCCATTTAACGCTTACATTTTTGCCTTTATTGGTAAGGACGAGATTTCGCGGCTCCTCGAGCTGCATTTTAACTCTGGTCGACGCGGTAATGTATTTTAATGTTTTTCCATCTTTATAATATGCACAGATCAGATAGGTGTAACTCTCACCGAATTTTAACTTTTTGTCCGTGTATGTTGTCGTTTTTGCGTTTGTGATCGTTTTCACCAGTTCATACTTTGTATTTTCTACTGTTACGGCACTGTTGCCCGAATTGATCCATCCTGAAATTTCTGTGATATCCTTGTCACTCTCAGAAGTTCTGTAAATCTCATATTTTGTTGCAGAACCTACTTTTGTCCAGGTCAGTTTCACTGTATTTTTTGAGTTCTTAGCCACCTTTAATACAATGTTATTTACACGGCTGGTACTTACAGTAAAATTTTTATATATACTGTAACTTTTCGTTTTTCTGTCCGGATCATAATAATAAGAGCGTACCTTGTAGGAGTATTTTGTGCCTGCCTTTAAATTCTGATCTGTATAGACATAGTCTGTGGTCGTTGCTATTTTCTTATATTTTTTACCTGAAAGACGATAAATCTCATATCCGGTATAGCTTCCTCTGGTAAAAGATAACTTTATACTGTTTTTTCCCGCCTTTGTATATACACGCGGTACGGATACCTTATCCGTATAGCTTACCATATTCGAAGCAGGACTCATTGCCGTATAATAAGTCATGCCAACAGATATATTTTTATATGTTTGATTTTTTTGAGCATCTGTTACTTTTATTTCCTTATTTACGGTAAACACCGGCTTCTTTTGTATGTTATAAAGAGAACTGCCTGCATCATAGGTATGCGCAACAAATGTATATTTTACGCCCGGTTTTAAAGAGATTGCACTGTATGATCCATCGATTCCCTTCACTTTGTAAGAACGTACATAACTGCTTATTTCCTTACTTTCAAGCTCCGTAAGTGCATCTTTTAAATAAAGTTTTTTCTGCTGTCCCTGACCATCCGTATAGTAACCATAAGCGTTCAAAAGCTCATAATTATAATGCGCCGGCTTCTTTCCTTCTTCAAAAACATAAATGATTACATCCGCATCGATTGGCGTCCATGAGAGCTGCCAGTCATCTCCATTGTACGTCTTTTCTATTTTGAGATTTTTTACTGTCGGTATGTTTCCATTAATGCTGGCCGTTGCAGTTATGACATCTGAATAACTTCCATCTGAAAAATATCCTTCTTCCGCAGATTCCAGTCTGACGGAACAATAAAAATATGGCAGTCCTGAATCTATTGTAATATTACAATACGGATCTGATGCATACTCTGAATCCGTTTCATAGGAATCGTTTTCTCCTTTTGCATTTACATAAGCATCGTACAGCGTTCCCCTCTTATTGTAAAACTGTAAAAAGCTCTCTATATTCGTAATATTTAACGGTTTGCTGCTTCGCAGGTAATACACACGATAGCTATCCACTCCGTTTTGTGCATTCCAGGTAACTGACATCTCTTTTCCCTTTTCAGAAACTTTTGTACCGGTTACCGGTGATAACTTCTTTAAAGAGTAATTTTTATAAGTATAGGTGTCCGACCATTTACCATACATGTCCACCACATATTTCGTCTGTTTCGATTCTATAATATATTGGCTATTATCATTCCAGTTCCAATATACCTCCTGTTTGTTACTTGTCACTTCATGATAATATACAGCACGGACTTTTACGCTGACCTGCTGTCCTGAATTCAATATGACATATGGCAGTCTTGCTGCATCTGATGTTATCATCTCATGTACGGTTCCGTCTGACGCATCCAAAAATAATCCCGGCATATTATAGACCTTGGTATTTCCATCGCAGACCACTTCATATCCAACCTTCATCATGTCTCCGGCTTTATTTTTCATTGTGGCCGTATCATTATTAACCGGATTCCAGCTTATTTTTACATAGGTTTTTTCAAAAGAAATCTCTTCATAAGCATTTGCATATACAACATATTTATATTTTTTCGATGCTGAATCATATACCGATTCATACGTTAATTGCTTATAAAAATGTCCATTATAACTATAATAAAGAACCTGTGTATCATTTTTTACTGCATACTCATCTATCCGCTTTTTGGCATTTTCCGATGAATCACTTACAGTGATTTCTGTAATTTCATCACCTTCTGTCACATAATGATACCCTGTCGCATCACATGACCGCAATACTCTATACGTCTTACTATTGACTCTATACATTCCATATGCATCTTGATATTTATCTGTTTTGCCTTTCAGTATGGCTTCTGCCTTATTATACAGGTTTACAAATCCGTCAATATCCGTACCGCTGCACTGACCATAATAGTTATTTTCATACTTATATAATCCTACGGTCTTATCCCAAAAATTGCTCCTTTTTGTAATCTTAAAACCTACAATTTCGTCTGTCGTACCTGCTGCAATCACTCCGTTCTGGAACCGATTCACATAAGCATATCTCAACTGCCGGCCAGACGCTGTTGTTATAATACCTCCGTCATCTTTTCCTCTTACATTGATTACCTTTGACGGTTTATCAATTGCAGCGAGTTCTTCCTCTTCTGTCTCTTCTTCGGTCTCTTCTTCTATTTCTTCTTCCGATTCTTCTTCCGTCTCTGTTTCCATCACTTCGGTATCATCAACAGCCTCCGTATCATTCACGTTTTCTGTCTCTTCTACAGTTTTCTCAGTTTCTGATGCCTCTGATGTTTCTGAAATTTCCGATGCCTCGCTGTTCTCTGTCTGCCCACTATCATTTTCTGCAGACTCACTGTCCGTTTCGCTTTCTGTCTCTGTCTGTTCTGTTGCTAAAGCTGCTTCCATCGCATCTTCTTCCTGTATCACAGCCTCTGTTACTGTCTGTACATCTGTCTGCGGCAATCCAGCAGCACCTACTGATGTCCAATCTCCGACCGTCAGCGTAAGCGCCATCGCAAATGCCGCCATACGTTTCCAACCCGTGAGTCTCTTTCTTTTCATAACTTTTCTCCTTCTGATTTATTGCACATTGTCACGCGCATTTTTTATGTTAATGTAACAGTTTATCCCCGTCAATCGTACTTTCGTACTTGAAAGCGCAAAAAAAGCTTACATGCCCTTTTGACATGTAAGCTTCCTTTGATCTCACTTTTCCGTTCTTAACACTTTGTAACTTTTACATCTACCGGATGGTCGCCAAGTTCTACACTTAAGCTTAATTTGCCGCCAAGATTTGTCTTCATCTTTCCCGCATCTGCGCCATCGATCGTGATGTCGTACTCTGACTCATCCTCAAGTTCTACTGTGATCTGTGCATCTTCCGGTCCCTCTACCTGAAATGTCAGGCCTGTATCTGTTGCATTCAGATTCATGACAGCCGTTCCCGGAACAGATTCATATACGAACATGCCATTGCGCTCTAACTTGGTGATCTCGGAAAATGTCTTCACCTTGTAGATATCTCCCTGATGTTCGAAATTATCAAGTTTCGCCTTTGCACCTAATGTGTAATCCCCAAAACTGATCGTTCCATCTGCTTCTGAACGAATTAATTCGCTGATCGTTGCCATTTTTTCCTCCTGTGATAAAGTAGTTTTCTCTTTATCGTAAAATTTTGTGCCCTTATTATATAATATCCCCGTCACGATTTCCAGTGCTTTCCCGGATATTTCAGTAAAATTTTATTTTGTTTCGAACACGACTTTTTCTTTGTGGATCGTCACGACCACTTCCGTATCTTTTTTCACTTTGCCGGACAGGATTTCTTCTGCCAGTTCATCCTCGATATCGTTCTGGATCTGACGGCGCAGCGGTCTTGCACCATATTTCGGATCATACGCTTTATCGACAATATGCTTTTTGACGCTGTCACGCACGGTAAGGTGGATTCCCATCTGTTTTTCACAGCGGTCTGTAAGTTCTTTTAACATCAGTGCAACGATCTGTTTCATATCGTCTTTGTTTAACGCTCTAAATACGATCGTCTCATCAATACGGTTTAAAAATTCCGGTTTAAAAATACGGCGTACTTCTTCCATCACGCTGTTTTTCATGCGGTCATAATTCTGTTTTTCATCATCCGAAACTGCAAATCCAAGTTTTTTCGGCTCAATGATCGCCTGTGCTCCGGCATTTGACGTCATAATAATGATCGTATTTTTGAAATCCACTTTGCGTCCCTGGGAATCCGTGATATGACCGTCGTCTAACACCTGCAGTAAAATATTAAATACATCCGGATGCGCCTTTTCGATCTCATCAAACAGGATCACCGAATACGGATTTCTGCGCACCTTTTCGCTGAGCTGTCCTCCCTCCTCATGGCCTACATATCCTGGCGGTGAACCAATCATCTTTGATACGCTGTGTTTCTCCATATATTCCGACATATCAACACGGATCATAGACTGTTCGCTGCCAAACACTGCCTCCGCAAGTGCCTTTGAGATCTCTGTTTTTCCGACACCGGTCGGGCCTAAGAACAGGAAAGAACCGATCGGGCGCTTCGGATCTTTTAATCCGACACGTCCTCTTCGCACAGCTTTTGCCACTGCACTCACCGCATCCTCCTGACCGATGACACGTTTGTGTAAGGTAGCCTCTAATTTTCTTAAGCGGGCAGCCTCCCCCTCGGCAATCTTTCTTACCGGGATCTTCGTCCATCCGGATACCACATCCGCAATATCGTCTTCTGTCACTTTTAACTTTTTACTGCGGCTGTCTTTCTTTGTCTTTGCCTGTATTTTGGCAAGCTCTTCTTCACACGCTTCTTTTTCATTCTTCTTCTGCTTTGCACCTTCCACATCACCATCGTGCAGAAATTCTAACATTTCCTCTTCTAACAGGTTGATGCGATGTCTTAATTCAACGACTTCCTCCGGTTTTCCACCCGCGCGCAGACGTACCTTTGCTGCAGCCTCATCCATCAGATCGATTGCTTTATCCGGCAGGAAACGGTCATTGATATAGCGCGCAGACAGGCGTACTGCTGCCGATACCGCATCATCCGTAATCTTTACCTGATGATGCTTTTCATACTGTTCCCGCAGTCCCTCTAAAATCTGCACTGCCTCCTCTTCCGACGGCTCTTCTACCGTAACCGGCTGGAATCTGCGCTCTAGCGCAGCATCTTTTTCAATATATTTGCGATATTCATCGATTGTCGTTGCACCGATCAGCTGCAGTTCCCCACGCGCAAGTGCAGGTTTTAATATATTGGAAGCATCGATTGCTCCTTCCGCTCCGCCCGCTCCGATGATTGTATGCAGTTCATCGATGAAGAGCAGGATATTGCCGGCTGCCCGTACTTCCTGAAGTACCTTTTTAATGCGCTCCTCAAACTCACCGCGATATTTTGAGCCTGCCACGATTCCGGACATATCCAAAGATACCACCCGCTTTCCCGCAACGGTATCCGGAACCATTCCGGTTGTAATACGCTCCGCAATTCCCTCAACGATCGCAGTCTTTCCAACGCCCGGTTCACCGATCAGACATGGGTTATTCTTTGTCCTTCTGCTTAAGATCTGGATCACACGGTCGATCTCTTCCTGTCTGCCGACTAACGGATCTAATACTCCCTCTGCCGCCAATGCAGTCAGATCTCTGGAGTATTGATTTAATACCGGTGTATCCGATGCTGTTTTTTTCACCGGCTTACCATTCATGAAATCTTCTTTGTACAGGCTCGCATCTTCTCCCATTGCGATCAGGATATCCACATACATTTTCTGGATATTGACCGCTAAGGTATTTAAAAGGCGGGATGCCACACACTCTGTCTCTTTCATCATCGCGATCAGGATATGCTCCGTCCCGATCTCCTCTGCATGAAAACGCGCTGCCTCCCTTGCTGCCCCTTCTAACACCTGCAGTGCCCTCGGCGAATATTCCTTAGCCTCTGCCGTCAGCACCTGTGCATCCGGTGCAATGAGTTCCTCGATCAGCTGCATGACTTTGTCAAGTTCTACTCCATTATCATTTAATACCTGCGCAGCGACGCCCGTTCCTTCTTTTAAAAGTCCGATCAGGATATGCTCCGTTCCGATATAATGATGATGCAGTGATTTCGACATCTTTGAAGCCTGATCGATTGCTTTTTTTGCTTTTGATGTATATCGTATCTGCATAGTTTCTCCATTCTTTTTCTATTTATAAATCATTTAAATCGATGATCTCTAAATCATCTTCTTCCTCTTCTTCTCTCGGAATGTGTTTTTTGTCCGGAGTATGTTTCCGCTCCGGCTTTTCTTTTCTCTCCTGCCTTTGTTTCTCCTCCGGTTTTTCTTTTCTCTCCGGACGCTGTTTTTCTTCCGGTTTTTTTCTTTCTACCGGCAGGAAATCTTCGTCCTCTTCCCAGTCCTCATCGTCAAGATCGTCAGACATGCCACGTCCAAACAATCCCGCACGCACTTTATGGATCTTTGATACGCCGACTTCGTTCTCTGTATCGTTTTCTTCCACATCATCCGGCTCTTCTTCCACTTTTTCTTTTGGTTTTCTGTGGAAAAATCCTTTTCTCTGTGTTTCTTCCTCCTCCCAGTCAGCGTCTTCCGGATCATCTACTTCCAAATCATCTTCTGCGTCCTGATCCTTTCCCTGTTTTTCGGACTTCCAGTCCCAGTCATCCTCTTCCTCATCCCAGTCGTCACTCTTACGTCCTCTCAATAGAAGATTGATAATAATAACGACAAGTACTGCGATCACAAAAGCCATAATTCCCATCATATTTCTGGAAAAAGACTTTTCTTTTGCATATTGTTCAGAGAGATCATTGTATTCCTGCTGGAGATATTCCATATTAGAAACATCTTCCGCTTCTTCTGTTTCAAACTCTGTGTTCTGGTCTGCTGCCTGTCCATCTGTTCCATCCGCCGGCTGGTCTGTTGTCTGACCGTCTGTTCCATCCGCCGGCTGGTCTGTTGTCTGACTGTCTGTTCCGTCTGCCGGCTGGTCTGTTGTCTGACCGTCTGTTCCATCCGCCGGCTGATCCACTGTTCCGTCTGCTGTCTGTCCATCTTCTCTGGTCAGTGTTATCGTATACTGGGCGAGTGCTCCGTTCTGCGCCTTCACGACTACTTTTATCGTATTTGTACCGACCTGCAGATTGTCATTTCCTGTGATCGACTGCACCGTCGCAAATTCATTAACCGGTGTTGCCGTCACTGTAACGCTTGTGACATCATTCGGTACGGTAGCTGTATATTGTACTGTCTTTCCTGTAAAGTCCGGGGATAATTTTCCCGCAGAAAGTGATAACACTTCCAGCGAATTATCTGCGGAAAGTGTTGTCTGTGCAGCAGCCACCTGGATTCCGGCAGCCTTTATGTCTGCCGCAGGTTCTGTCGCAAGACATCCCATGCAGAAAAGTGCAGCTATGAATCTTACTTTTCTCTTCATTCGTTTCACACTCCCTCTATTGCCATCATCACTATGGAATTATATGAGATATTCGAAAATGCGTCAACCTCAAACTCCCTCATTGTCAAATTCCGGAATAAAACTCTCCTCCGCCGTCTCCCCCTCCTGGATAAAACCGTTTTCAATCCCTATATCGATTGCAAAATCAATAACCTCATCATATTCCCGATCCGTGATCTTACGGTTTAATTCCGGATATTTTTTCACGTTAGAGAGCGGTGTAAACTGGTGCATGATACTGATATATATTTGATTCTCATAGGTTTCATGCAGATATTTCAAAACTGCTTTGGAATCTTTCGTGCACCCCGGCAGGATCAGATGGCGCACGATCGTACCACGCTTCATCAGGGAATCCTCCCCGTTTTCAAAAACTGCCGCACCCGTCTGACGCACCATCTCCGCTATCACCGCCTTAGCCACAGCAGGGTAATCCGGCGCATGGGAATATTTTGCACTCAAAGCGGTATCAAAATACTTAAAATCCGGAAGATAGATATCCACAATTCCTTCTAAAGAACGGATCGTATCCACATTTTCATAGCTGCTGGTGTTATAAACGATGGGAATCTTTAAATTCTGATTTCTTGCAAGCTCTACCGCTTTTATGATCTGTGGTACAAACTGCCCCGGTGTCACAAGGTTGATATTATTTGCACCCTTTTCCTGGAGTTCCAGAAAAATTTCGCCAAGCCGCTCCGTACTTATCACCTTACCAGCTGTGCCATTTGCAATATTTTCATTCTGGCAGAACACACAGTGCAGTGCACAGCCGGAAAAAAAGACCGCACCGGAACCCATCTCCCCGGAAATGCAGGGTTCTTCCCAGAAGTGCAGTGCCGCACGCGCCACCTTAATCTCTGTGGTCTGTCCGCAGATGCCGCGCTCACCGGATTTTCGGTCCACAGCGCACATTCTAGGACACAATGTACATATTTTCATGGTATACCATCACTCTTTCTATTTAATTTAATGATTGCGCAACCGTGCCTTTTTTTGTATGATAGACATTGCAAAAAGAAGATCAAACACAAAGGAGTTTTCTTATGAGTCCAAAAAACTGTATGGTAGCACAGTCAGGCGGCCCTACTGTTGCGATCAATGCCAGCCTTGCCGGTGTGATCGACGGTGTAATGCGTTCTGACATGTATGACACGGTTTATGGTTCCTTAAACGGAATCACAGGTATTTTAAACAACGATCTGACGAATCTTTCTGAATTAATGCAGCAGAATTCGGAATATCTCGACCGCTTAAAGGTCACTCCGGCAATGTATCTTGGCTCCTGCCGTTACAAACTGCCAAATTATTTAGATGATGATTCTTCCTATGTATTCATTTTCAAACAGTTTGAAACTTACCATATTGATGCTTTCTTTTATATCGGCGGCAACGATTCTATGGACACCGTCTTAAAGCTCTCCGAATATGGCAAAAAAATCGGCAGTCCGGTGCGTATTGTCGGTATTCCAAAGACCATCGACAATGATCTCTGTGAGACAGACCATACACCAGGATTCGGTTCTGCCGCAAAATATATCGCATCTTCTCTTTTAGAAATCGCACATGACACATTTATCTATGCAGTCAAAAGTGTGACGATCGTGGAAATCATGGGACGTGATGCCGGATGGCTGACCGCTGCTTCTGCACTGGCAAGAAACGGTTATAATACAGCACCACATCTGATCTATCTCCCGGAGGTTCCATTTGACAAAGAGGACTTTTTACTGGATGTAAAGCGTATGCTTTTCGAGCGCAATAACGTGATCGTTGCCGTATCTGAAGGTATCCGCGATGCTTCCGGCAACTATATCAGTGCTTCCGAAAGTTCTGTTGACACCTTTGGTCACAGCCAGTTAAGCGGAGCCGGAAAAACACTTGAATTTTTAGTCAAAGAAAAACTAGGCGTTAAAGTCCGTTCCGTGGAAGTCAACGTATTACAGCGCTGCGCTGCACACCTTGCTTCAAAGACTGATCTTGATGAGGCTTTTACTCTCGGTCAGAAAGCGGTTGCTCTCTCCGAGGAAGGTGTTACCGCTTCCATGGTAACAATACGCCGTATCTCTGATTCTCCGTACGAAATCGCCTATGAGCATGCCGAGATCCGCCACATTGCAAACGAGGCAAAATCAATTCCGAGAGAATGGATCAATGATGCAGGCAATGATGTCACACAGCCACTGATCGATTACCTTTCACCTCTCATACTCGGTGAAGTTCCGGTAAAATACGAAAACGGTATCCCTGTCTATATGGATGTCAGTCATTTAGCAAAACATCAATAAATTTACCGATCTCAACCCACGCTCTTTTAGATTCCGGCAGCATTTTTGCTGCCATCTGAAAGATGTGGAACATTCCTTCATAAATACTGATTCTTACTTTTACTCCCTGTTCTCTGGCTTTTGCAGCCACATCCACAGAATCCGAGAGCAGCATCTCATAGGAACCAACCTGTATCAGCATCGGCGGAAATCCCCTGAAATCCCCATATAAAGGCGAAATATAAGCATTATACGGATCGTTATCCCCAATATAATCTTTATTATAAATAAGGCTGTCCCTTGTTTTTCCAAATAACGGGTCGCGCTCAAAGTTTGTCTCGTAAGATTCCCCGCTCGCCGCAAGGTCTGTCCACGGTGACATGGCTACGATCCCACACGGAAGCTGCTTTCCGTGATCTTTCAGATAATGGCATAATGCCATCGCAAGACCGCCTCCTGCGGAATCTCCTGCGATGATGATCTGCTCGGAAAACCACCCCTGTTCCAACAGATAACAGTATGCGGCATAGGCATCTTCTAAAGCCGCCGGATACGGATGTTCCGGTGCCACACGGTAATCGGGTGTCAGAACACTCATTCCATGGCTGACTTCACAGTAAAGTCCGGCAAACATACGGTATGCATTCCGCATCGCTCCGACATATCCGCCTCCGTGAAGCTGTAAGATTACTTTTTCCGTATTCGGATTTTCTTTTGCCTGTAAATACTCCATGGAGAAATTATCCATCTCGATCACATCTAATGAAAAACAGTCCGGACATTTCCACGGCGGCTCCGAATCCCCGATTTTTTTCCTCAGTTCTCCATTTTTTATCTTTTTCCCAATCAGGTGATCATTTGTCACATGGGCGATCAGGTCCCTCATGACTCTTCCCCTGATACTCGCTTCGCTCTCTCTCATCCGATTGCTCCTGTTCTTTTTATTCTAAATATAACTCAGCGGACATGAAATCTTCGTTTCAGTTCCACCCTTGCCCTGCGGTCTCCGATGATCAGTGTTCCAAGAAACAGAAACAGGGAAAACGCAAATGCGATCAGTGCAAAAAGCTGTGCCGTCACGATACCGGTAAAAATCAGTATTACCGGAACAATGCTGCATAAGATCATAAAAATCTGCCACATCATATAGCTCTGCCAGTTTCTGCGGTTTACGATCATACAGATGATAATACCAACATCGACTAAAATGATCGCCGACGGCAATGCATAATTGACAGACCATCCGCGGTAGCCGACCAGAAAATCGATTGCGATCACGATCAGTATCGCCATCAGCGTGAGTACCGTGATTTTGGCGCGGTAACCTGTCTTTCCAAGAATTGCAAAACGGATCAGCATATATCCGTAAAAAAATCCAAGCCCCGTGATCGCACTCCATGCAATCTGTGACTCGGTGACCACATTGATATAAATGAGCAGCACCTCAACCAAAAGTGCACAAAACAGATAGATTTTACTGATCATTGTCATTTTCCGGGTGTGCACTCTCACATCCGGGTACATATTCTCCACTTCACCTGTGTATTCTAACACGGATCCGCAGAGTGGACAGCGCTCTGTTTCATCTGATATTTCCACATTACAATTTCTGCATTTACTCATAATTTACTCCATTACTCTTTATTTCTACCGCAATCCCGTCCGAGGCTATTTTCCGGAAAAATCCACGCTGCACAGACGCATCGACAAGATCATAACTGAAACTGAATACAAGTGTATCCCCGTAAGAGCAGATCGTTCCTTTCAGATGCTGCCCCTTTGACATGGCAAGAAATGCATGAAACATTTCCACATAAGGGCGGTACTCTTCTGTCACGGAAATATTGCCGATATTTGTGATCGTCGCAGTATTGGCAAGTGCAGAAGTTGTATATACATACTTCATTGCAAGGTTTTTCAGGAAAAGCGGCACAACTCTTGCAATCAGCAGTTTTTCATTGGAAACGTTATAGGAAAACAGCTTTTCAAGATTTTCCCGGTTGATCTGGCTTCGCAGGCTTTCCTTCACGATTTCAGCCACCTCTGCAAACGTATAGGTTTCTTTGGTCGGATGAAATTCTGCGGACACCATGACAAAAAAGTTTTTCGTGGTAATAGAATTAAAATACGGCCGCAGATTAACCGGCACCGCAACACGGATCGGACACTTTGACGGCATGCCGTGCAGACATTCTGTATAAACGCTCCAGATGTACACACTTACCAGATATTCGTTGATACTGATTCCCATCGCATGACAGACCCTTTTCAACTCCGGTATTTTCATATAACCGTGCATCACGCCGAACTCGCCCGGTCTTAACTTTTCTCCACGGATCAGATATGCCTTTTTTGTCTGGTATCCTTTTGCGGAACTTTTTTTGTAATTTTTTAAGAAACTGTCTTCCCGGTTCAAAGACGTATCAACACTTAATGAATCTCCCAGCTTTTCCTGCAGGTCTTTATGTGCCAGACGCAGATACTGGTAAGTCAGCTCTTTTAAGAAATTAATTCCTCCCATTCCATCCGTCAAAACATGGAATACTTCCAGATTGATCCTGCATTTATAATAGGTCACACGGAACATATAACTGCGGTTTTTATTCTGCTGGATATATCTGCATGGAAAATTGTTCTCCATGCGAACCTTTGGCGCCGCTTTTCCGTTTTCCTCAAAATAATACCAGAACACCCCCTGCCGCAGTCTTAAGTTAAACCCGTCAAACTTCGGAAGCACCATATCAAGTGCCCTCTGCAGTAATTCCGGATTGATCTCCTCTTTCAGTGTAACACTGATCCTGTACACATTGCTCATGCTCTCCCCGGCAATGACCGGAAAAAGGTGTGCTGTATTATCAAGTCTGTCCCAACGGATATCACGGTTTGTCGGAACTCCTTTACTCTGTTTTTTCATATATTCCTCGTTTCTGCATATTTTACAGGCAGGCTGGGTTTCTGTTTTTTCTTCTCTCCCCCCGCTCATAAAATACACAATCTATTGTATGCAATTATAAAATAACCTGACATAAAATACAAGTTTGGGCATATCAAAATTACCTGATATAATGCTATAAATTTTCTTAAAATTC
>OLGE01002511.1_pt1 | contig 16045 bp, 15 predicted proteins | sample 1605151 | NCBI WGS metagenome assembly OLGE01 (sample SAMEA3888912, study PRJEB22519) | human gut metagenome | biome: human gut; feature: human-associated habitat; material: faeces | place: Denmark | collected 2010
GCAAGAACCGTGATAAATCATAGTACCTCTCCGAAAATGTATGTTGTTGTTTAAAAATTCATTATATCATGCACAAAAGCGCCGTGCAACAAGCAGACCTGCTGCCCCGTCGGTTCCATATCCCGTTAAAAGCAAAGTCGTGACTCCGCGGAGCGGTCACGGCTTTGAACGAAGAAAGACGATGCTGCCTGACATCCAAAGGTCATTTCTGAGCAGGGGAGGGGAATACTCCGCCAGCTTCCCCGGCTCCGTGCCGCATCGCATGGCTTTGCTGCGCAAAGTCCGCTGCGCTTCGCATGCAAAAAGCCACCTCGCAGGGTGGCTTTTGCATGGTGGAGCTGAGGGGAATCGAACCCCTGTCCGAAAGCAACTTGACTGGACTTTCTCCGGGCGCAGTCTGTTATTTACATTCCCTCGGCGCGGCGGGAGCAGACACTCTACGCGCCTTGGTAGCTTCATGATGCATGACGCAGGCAAAGCTTACTGCGTTCACGGACGCCACTAGATCACGCCCAAGCCCGGCTCGTGGCCCTTCCGGGGAGGACGGGTTGCCTAATTAGGCAGCCTGAGCAACGTAAGTGTTGTCAGTTAATTTAGAAAAATTGCCCGTTTTATGGAGGCCAGGCGCCTCCGCCCGCTTATCCAGCCTCACTGCCCCCGTCGAAACCAGTGCAGCCCCATATGGCAGCGGAAAACCGCTGCGGATCGCTGGAAAACTCTAAATTAGACTCTCGTTGCTTTTATCATCCACTTCATGGGCAGGAGTTTTGCCACGAAGCGATAGAATTTATTAAATGCCGTCGGCGTGTAGAACGTCCGGCCCTTTTTTGCTGCCCGGATCGTCCCGGCGACGACCTTTACCGGGTCACACCACGGGATATTGCCGAACAGGTCATGGTCGCCCGCAGCGTCGAAGAATTCAGTCTTCATCGGGCCGGGGCAGACGGCTGTGACGGAAATGCCCTTGGGGCGCAGCTCGTCGGCGATGCCGCCGGTAAAGGCGGAGACATACGCCTTGGAGGCGCTGTAGACCGTCATGCGGGGCGTGGGGCAGAAGGCCGCGATGGACGAGACGTTGATGATCTTCGCGCCGCGCGTCATAAACGGCACGACAGTCTGCGTGACCATGGTGAGCGCGCGGACATTGAGGTCGACCACGCGCATGACGTCTGCCGGCGACGCGCTTGAGCCGATATTGCCCGTCGTGCCACAGCCCGCGTTATTGACGAGCACGCGCACGTCGGCCTTCTGCTCGGCAAGCTTTTCGCCGAGATAGCGGAAGCTTTTGGGGTCGAGCAGGTTCAGGCCCATGCAGACGAACTTCTTTTCCGGGAACTGCTGGGCCAGCTCTTCGAGCTTGCCCACGCGGCGGGCGATGAGCCAGAATTCCTCGATCTCCGGGAATTCCCGCACAAGCTGGCGCGTGAACTCCGCGCCGAGACCGGTGGACGCGCCGGTGATGACGGCCGCGGTCATCCGCGTCCGTAGGGGTCGCGGAGCTTGTCGGGCTCGGGGTATTCCTCGCCCTTCGTATCGACGCGGATGGAGGCGATCTTCTGCTCGGTGAGCGGACGGTCGTTGCCGTCGGTCTTCGTCGCGGCGATCTTGTCGACGACGTCCATGCCCTCGAGCACCTTGCCGAAGGCGGCGTACTGCCCGTCGAGGAACTCGCCGTCCTCATGCATGATGAAGAACTGGCTGCCCGCGGAGTTGGGCGACTGCGCACGCGCCATGGAGACCACGCCGCGCTTGTGGCTGAGGTTGTTCTTCACGCCGTTGAGCTTGAACTCGCCCTTGATGCAGTAGCCGGGGCCGCCGGTGCCGGTGCCCTTCGGGCAGCCGCCCTGGATCATGAAGCCGGAGATGACCCGGTGGAAGATCAGGCCGTCATAGAAGCCCTTGTTGGCGAGCGCGATCATGTTGCGCACGCTCTGCGGCGCTTTTTCGGGGTAGAGCTCGCAGACGATCCTGCCGCCGTCTGCCATCGTGATGGTCATAATGGGATTTTCCATGGGTTACCGTCCTTTCATTGCGCGGTCGATCTGACGCTTGGCGTCTTTTTTCGCGGCGTCCTCCCGCTTGTCGTAGAGTTTTTTGCCCCGGGCCAGCGCGACCTCGACCTTGACGAGACTGCCGCGGAAGTACACCGAGAGCGGAATGAGCGCATACCCGTCCTGCTTGACCCGGCCGAACAGGCGCATGATCTCGCGCTTGTGCATCAGAAGGCGGCGCGGGCGCATCGGGTCTTTGTTGAAGATGTTGCCCTGCTCATAGGGGCTGATGTGCATCTGACGCAGCCAGAGCTCACCGTCCTTGACCTGACACCATGCGTCCTTGAGGTTCAGCGTGCCGAGACGAATGGACTTGACCTCCGTGCCGAACAGCTCGATGCCGGCCTCGAAGCGTTCCTCGACAAAATATTCGTGAAACGCCTTCTGGTTTTTCGCAATGATCTTGATGCCCTTGCTTTCCATTCTCTCACCACCTGTCAAATCTATTATATCACGTCTGTCAATGCCTCAGTCTCCGAAAACAAGCGCCCGCAGCGCGTCGACCGAGCGCAGATAGCACGAGCAGTTTTGGCGCATGGAGTCGGCGATCTCCGGCTCGGTGTGCGACCAGCCGGCGCAGGCGAAGGGGACGCCGACGGCGCGCGCCATGTCCAGCCCGGTGCGCATATCGTCGACCATCAGCAGCTCCTGCGGCCGAAGGGAATACCGGCGCATAATGTCCTCAAGGGCAAAGGGCGAGGGCTTTCTCTGCTCGGGCGGAAGCTCGAAGGAATAAATGCGGTCTGGCGTGAAGCCGAAATCGCGCTGATAATCCCGTGTGATGTTCTCCCAGCCGGAATGCGACGAGACGCAGACCAAGCCGCCCTGCGCGCGGAAATCATGCAGCAGCGCGTCCATGCCTTCATAGGCCGGGGGGATGTGCGTGCGGACATAGACCTTCCAGAATTCAAACTGCTCCTGCGTCTCCTCGGGGGTCAGGTGCAGAAAATCCTGACACATGCCGGTGAAGGTGCGGTCAAAGACCTCGAGCATAAATTCCCGGAAGGTGATCGAGCGGTCGGGATGGTCGCGCCTCAATTTTTCGACAAGCGCGGGATAATTGACGGTCTCAGCACTGCGGACGACGGTGTCGTCGTGATCGAGCACCAAACAGCGGTAATGCATCGGTTTCTCCATTTCTTGTTTCTAGGCCTTATCATAACAGATTTGTCGGCGCTTTGCAAGGGTCGGAATTCTTGACAAAGCGCGTGAGAGGGCATATAATAAAAAAGAACGATGCTAACCGCCCAGCGCGCGTCATAAGCTGTTGCGGGGGTTGGTGAAGCATGAAAAGGGTACTTGCATTTTATTTGATCGTTTGCCTGACGGTCGTTGGCGCGGCTTGGGTCTATGAACGGACGCGCCCTGCGCAGGAGGCGGCTGCGATCGGCAGCAGTCTGCCCGTTGTGGTGCTCGACGCCGGTCACGGCGGTGAGGACGGCGGCGCCGTGACCGCGACGGGGGTCTATGAGAGCTGGCTCAATCTGGAGATCACGCTCCGGTTGAATGATTTTTTGCAGCTGCTCGGCGTGCCGACGCGCATGGTGCGCACCGGGGACGTCAGCGTCAGCACGGAAGGGGAGACGGTCGCCCAGCGCAAAAGCTCCGACATCCGCAATCGCGTCGCGCTGGTCGAGTCGATTCCGGGCTGCTGGCTCGTGAGCGTGCATCAAAACCGCTTTGAGCAGGAGCAGTATCGCGGCGCACAGGTTTTTTACCGAAGCTCCGAGGAGAGCAAGCGGCTCGCGCAGACCCTGCAGGAGCAGCTCTGCGCGCAGCTCGACCCGAAAAACAGCCGACGGATCAAGCAGGCGAGCGGCATCTATCTTTTGGAGCATGTGACATGCCCGGCCGTGCTGATCGAATGCGGGTTTCTGTCGAACCCGGCCGAGGCGCAGCTTTTGCAGCAGGAGACCTATCAGCGCAAGCTGGCCGCCGTGATCGGCTGCACGATCTTTCAGACAATAGGAGCACAATATGAAGGCTAAAACCGTTTTTCTCTGCACAAGCTGCGGCAATGAGACCGCAAAATGGGCGGGGCGCTGCCCATCCTGCGGCCAGTGGAACACGCTGGAGGAGTATACGCCTCCGGCGGCATCCAGCGGGCGCAAGGCAGCCGCGCCCGCTGCACGCGCAACGGCCGTGAGCCGCCCGAAGCGGCTGAGCGAAATTCAGCCGGAGGAGGCCAGCCGGTTTTCCACCGGCATGGGTGAGCTGGATCGCGTGCTCGGCGGCGGCGCGGTGCGCGGCTCGCTGGTGCTCGTCAGCGGCGCGCCGGGCATCGGCAAATCGACCCTGCTGCTGCAGATCTGCCAGAAGATCACCGAGCAGCAGCGCGTGCTCTACGTCTCCGGCGAGGAGAGCGCCAGTCAGCTCAAGCTCCGCGCAGAACGGCTGCATGTGAGCGGGGACGAGCTGTTTTTCCTCTGCGAGACGAATCTCGACGAGGTTCTGACCTCGGCCGACGGACTGAAGCCCGACGTGCTGATCGTCGACTCCGTCCAGACGCTCTTCACCGAGGACAAGCAGGCCTCGCCCGGCTCGGTCACGCAGGTCAAGGACTGCACGATGCGCCTGATGCAGTATTGCAAGAGCAGCGGTGTGACGGTCTTCATCGTTGGCCACATCAACAAGGAGGGCGTCATCGCCGGGCCGAAGGTGCTTGAGCACATGGTCGACTGCGTGCTCTATTTTGAGGGCGAGTCGCACACGTCCTATCGGCTGCTGCGCGCGGCGAAGAACCGCTTCGGCTCGACCAACGAGATCGGCGTCTTTGAAATGGCCGACACCGGCCTGACCGAGGTGCCGAACCCCTCGGAGATGCTGCTCTCCGGCCGCCCGCTCGGCACGTCCGGAACCTGCGTTGCCTGCGTCATGGAGGGCACGCGGCCGATTCTGGCCGAGGTGCAGGCGCTCGTCTCGCCGACGACGCTGAGCGTCCCGCGCAGAAGCTGCAATGGCTTTGACTATAACCGTGCGGCGATGCTTCTGGCCGTTCTGGAAAAGCGCGGCGGTCTGCATTTTTCCAACGCCGACGTCTATCTCAATGTCATCGGCGGTCTGCGGCTCGACGAGCCTGCGGCCGATCTTCCGGTGCTGCTGGCGGCGGCCTCGGCCTACCGGGACAAGCCGATTGCCGACACCATGACGGCCATCGGCGAGGTCGGCCTGTCCGGCGAGATCCGCTCCGTGCGTCAGCTCGAGCTGCGCCTGACGGAGATCCACCGGCTCGGCTTCACACACTGCATTATCCCGCGCAGCGGCACCGCCGCGATCAAGGCGCCGGAGGGCTTGCAGCTCCTGCGCGCGCGAAATCTCAGCGAGGCGATCGCCGTCGCGCTGTAAAAAAACAGGGGGACAAGCCATGCCAAATCTGAACTACCTGATGCGCGTCGTGCGCGGCGCGCGATTCGATAAAATGAAGCCGATCCTCAAAACGGTCAAGGAAAAGAGCGGCCACAGCAAGGCGCGCACCTTTCTGAGCATTCTCTGGTGCTCCGTGCGCTATGGCGCGGGCTATTACGACTATGCCATGTTCGGCTTTTACGCCATGAACGGCAGACAGCGCGACACCTATCTGACGCGTATGCGCAACAAAAAGGTCCTGCAAGCGATGAACGACTATTCCTACGCCGAGGAGTTTGACGACAAGAACCGCTTCAACAAACGCTTCGCGCCCTATCTGCGCCGCCGCACGCTCAACGGCGAGACGGCCACGGCGCAGGAGCTTGCCGCGTTCTGCGCCGGACAGGAGGCAATTTTTGCCAAGCCGAACCACGGCGACAGCGGCCGCGGCGTGGAAAAGCTGCGCGTTGCGGATTTCCTGGATGCCGAGGCCATGCTGGCCTACCTGCATGAACACGGGCTGACGGTTTTGGAGCAGGTGCTTGCCCAGCATCCGCAGATCGCAGCACTGCATCCCAGCTCCGTCAATACCCTGCGCATCCTGACTGACGTCGTCGGAGACGACGTGCTGATCGCCTATATCACGCTCAAGATCGGAACGGGCGGCGGCTGCTGCGACAACGCCGGGCGCGGCGGCATCATGTGCCGCGTCGACCCGGAGGACGGTCGGATCGTCTCCGTTGCGACGGACGATTATTTTAACGTCTATGACGAGCATCCGGATACGCACATCCGCTTCGTCGGCTATCAGCTGCCGATGATCCCGGAGGCCATCGCGCTGGCCAAGCGCGCGGCGCGCGAAATTCCGCAGATGCGCCATGTCGGCTGGGATGTCGCCATCACGCCGGACGGCCCTGCTATCATCGAGGGAAACGAATACCCCGGCACCGACCTCTGTCAGCTTGCGCCGCATTATCCGGAGAAGACTGGCCTCTGGCCGTATTACAAAAAAATTCTCGGCATCTGACTTCCATTTTTCGACAATCTGTGATAGAATACCTGTGTACTCCTGACAGTAAGCGGCTTTGGCTGCTGCCTGAAAGGTGCGCCGCTCTGCTCTTTCTATGGCTGCACCCGCTCGGAGTGCAGCCATTTTTTGATTTTTGGAGGGCTTTTATGGAATCTCGCATTGCCGTTATGGCGATCATTGTGGAAAATACCGACTCCGCTGCTGCGCTCAACGCGCTGCTGCATGAATACGGCTCTTATATCTTCGGCCGGATGGGCATTCCGTGCCGGGAGCGCGGCGTGAACGTCGTCTCCGTCGCCATCGACGCGCCGCAGGACACAATCTCGGCGCTCGCCGGGAAGATCGGCAATCTCGACGGCATCAGCGTCAAAACGGCTTATTCCAACGTCACCCATGCGGCGGCTGATTGACCGGCTTGCAGCAGGGGAGCGCCTCACCGAGGCGGAATATGCCGCGCTCGTCGCGGGCTTCACGCCCGAGCTGGCGCAGTACGCTGCCGCGCTGGCCGACGACGCGCGGAAGAAAATTTACGGAAACCGTATTTTCGTCCGCGGCCTGATCGAGGTCGGCAATCGCTGCAAAAACGACTGCTATTACTGCGGCATCCGCCGCTCGAACGCCGCCGTGCCCCGCTATTGCCTGACGCCCGAGGAGATCCTCGGCTGCTGCGCCGAGGGACACGCGCTCGGCTTCCGCACCTTTGTTTTGCAGGGCGGCGAGGGCTGCCTTTCGCTCGAGACGGTCTGCGGCCTTGTCCGCCGCATCAAGCGGGACTACCCCGACTGCGCCGTGACGCTCTCGCTGGGAGAGTTTCCGACCGAGGCCTACCGCGCCATGCGCGAGGCCGGGGCGGATCGCTACCTCCTGCGCCATGAGACGGCCGACCCCGCACACTATCGCAGGCTACATCCCGCTTCGATGTCCTTTGAAAACCGGATGCGATGTCTGCGCGACCTCAAGGCGCTGGGCTTTCAGACCGGCTGCGGCTTCATGGTCGGCTCGCCCTTCCAGACGCCGCAGAGCCTGGCCAAGGATCTGAAATTCATCGAGGGCTTCCGGCCGGAGATGTGCGGCATCGGCCCGTTCCTGCCGCAGAAGGACACACCGTTCGGCGTTTATCCCGGCGGCAGCGGGGAGCTGACCTGCTTTTTGCTCTCGCTGCTGCGCCTGATTCACCCGCATATGCTCATCCCCGCGACCACCGCGCTCGGCACGGTCGACCCGCAGGGACGCGAAAAGGGCATCCTTGCGGGCGCGAACGTCGTCATGCCGAACCTCTCGCCGACGTCTGAGCGCAAAAAATACGCACTATATGACCACAAAATCTGCACCGGGGACGAGTCGGCGCAGTGCATCGCCTGTATGCGCGCGCGTATGGCATCCATCGGCTTCGCCGTGACCGTTGACCGCGGCGACATCATTTTATAAATCAGAAAAGAGAACAAGCTATGGCAATTTATGATCCGAGATCCCTCAAGGCAGAGGAATTCATCAATCACGAGGAAATTCTGGAGACGCTCCGCTACGCCGAGGAGAACAAGCGCAACGTCGAGCTGATCGACCGCCTGCTGGAAAAGGCGCGTCCCGTCCGCGACGGAAAAACGGTGCACTGCGCCGGCCTGACCCATCGCGAGGCCTCTGTCCTGCTGGCCTGCGACATTCCCGAGAAGGTCGAGGAGATGTATCGGCTGGCTGAGGAGATCAAGCTCGCATTTTACGGAAACCGCATCGTGATGTTCGCACCGCTTTATCTGTCAAATTACTGCGTCAACGGCTGCGTTTACTGCCCCTATCATCTGAAGAACAAGCACATTGCCCGCAAAAAGCTGACGCAGGACGAGGTGCGCGCGGAGGTCATCGCGCTTCAGGATATGGGGCACAAGCGCCTTGCCATCGAGGCCGGGGAGGATCCCGTCAACAATCCGATCGAGTACATTCTCGAGTGCATCAAAACGATCTATTCCATCCGGCATAAGAACGGCGCGATCCGCCGCGTGAACGTCAACATCGCCGCAACGACCGTCGAGAACTATCGCAGGCTCAAGGAGGCCGGCATCGGCACCTATATTCTCTTTCAGGAGACTTATCACAAGGAGAGCTATCTCGCGCTGCATCCGACCGGCCCGAAGCATGACTACGATTATCACACCGAGGCGATGGACCGCGCCATGGAGGGCGGCATCGACGACGTTGGTCTGGGCGTGCTGTTCGGTCTGGAAAAATATAAATATGAGTTTGCAGGCCTGCTGATGCACGCCGAGCACCTCGAGGCCGTCCACGGCGTTGGCCCGCATACGATCAGCGTCCCGCGCGTCAAGCGTGCCGACGACATCGATCCGGACGCCTTCGACAACGGTCTGAGCGACGATATTTTCGAGAAGATCACGGCCTGCATCCGCATCGCCGTGCCCTACACCGGCATGATCGTCTCGACCCGCGAGACGCAGGCCGTGCGCGAAAAAATGCTGCAGCTCGGCATCAGTCAGGTCAGCGGCGCGTCGCGTACCTCCGTCGGCGGTTATACCGAGGACGAGCGGCCGCACGATTCCGAGCAGTTCGACGTTTCCGACCAGCGCAGCCTGGACGAGGTCGTCCGCTGGCTGATGGAGCAGGGCTGCATTCCGTCGTTCTGCACCGCGTGCTACCGCGAGGGGCGCACCGGCGACCGCTTTATGTCCCTCTGCAAGACCGGACAGATCCAGAATTGCTGCCAGCCGAACGCGCTTATGACGCTCACGGAATTTCTGGTCGACTACGCAAGCGACGAAACGAAAAAGCTCGGCTATGAGCTGATCGAGCAGGAGCTGAAGAAAGTTCCGAACGAAAACGCACGCCGCATTGCGGCCGAGAATATCGAGGCCATCAAGCATTCCGATCGCCGCGATTTCCGCTTCTGAGCAAAGAAGGGGAGGAACACCATGTCGTTGAACGATACCGTGTCCGCCGAGCGCGTACACATCGGCTTTTTCGGGCGGCGCAACGCAGGGAAATCCAGCCTGGTCAACGCCGTGACCGGGCAGGCACTCAGCGTTGTCTCCGACGTGCGCGGCACGACTACTGATCCGGTGCAAAAGGCCATGGAGCTGCTGCCGGTCGGCCCGGTCGTGATCCTCGACACGCCGGGACTGGACGACGAAGGCGAGCTGGGGCTTTTGCGTGTGGAAAAGGCGCGTCAGGCGCTGCGCAAAACCGACGTCGCCGTGCTCGTCGTGGACGCAGTTCTCGGGTTGCAGCCGGAGGACGAGGCGTTCCTGCGTCAGCTTGAGGCCGAGAAAAAGCCATATCTAACGGTTTTCAACAAGGCCGACCTTGTCGCGTCCGTCCCCGAAAACGGACTGGCCGTGAGTGCGTCGACCGGTCAGGGTGTGCATGAGCTGAAGGAGGCGCTTGCGGCTCTGGCGCGCCCGCTGACGCAGCAGGAGCGCCTTCTGGTCTGTGATCTGCTGCGGCCGGGTCTGCCGGTCGTGCTCGTCACGCCGATCGACAAGGCAGCGCCGAAGGGGCGGCTGATCCTGCCGCAGCAGCAGACCCTGCGCGAGCTGCTCGACCACGGCATTCCGGCGTTCGTCTGCCGCGAAACCGAGCTGGAGGCGACGCTTGCGCTTCTGAGCGCGCCGCCGCAGCTCGTCATTACGGATTCGCAGGCGTTCCGACTTGTTGCGAAGCTCGTCCCGGAATCCGTCCCGCTAACCTCGTTTTCGATCCTCTTCGCGCGTTATAAGGGTGATCTGGAACTGCTTGTCCACGGCGCGGACGCGTTAAAGCGCCTGCAGGACGGCGACACCGTCCTGATCTCCGAGGGCTGCACGCACCACCGGCAATGCGGCGACATCGGCACGGAAATGCTTCCGTGCTGGCTGCAGGCCTACACGGGGAAAACGCTGCGCTTTCGCTTCACGTCGGGCGGGGAATTCCCGGGCGATCCGACCGGGTTCGCGCTCGTGATCCACTGCGGCGGCTGTATGCTCAACGCGCAGGAGATGCGCGCCAGACTGTCCGCGTGCCGCGCACACGGCGTTCCGGTCACGAATTACGGAACGGCTATCGCGCAGATGAACGGCATTCTGTCCCGCGCCCTTGCGCCCATCAAATAATATTAAAAAATAATAATAGCCCGTCCGATTTTATCAAAATCGGACGGGTTTCCGGTTATTTTGTTAAGGAACCTCTGAATAAATCGGCAGCGGCGCTCAGCGGGTCTTTTGCCCCAACTTATCGGTTTGAAAATCTTGAAATACACAAAGTATTCCTGCAATTTCCAAACCTCAATTTGGAACAAAATCCCTCGCTGACCGCTCTTGCAATTTAATCAGAGGTTCCTTAAAAAACCGACCAGCTCGGCAGGGGAGTCGAACAGCACTTCCGCCCCGTGCTCCAGCAGGAACGCGCGGTCACGGAAGCCCCACGTAACGGAGAGGCAGGGGAGACCGGAATTCTTCGCGGTCATAATATCAACGTCCGAATCGCCGATGTAATAGGCGTCCGCTGCATCCGCACCGAGCTTTTTCAGCGCCGCGTGCACCATATCCGGCGCGGGCTTGCGGCGAATCTGATCGGTCTCGCCGCAGGCGACCGGGATCAACGCGTCAAAATAGTGCGCGCGCAGCACCTGCACCATCGGGTCGGCCTTGTTCGAGACGATCGCAAGACGATACCCCGCGCGCTTCAGCGCCTCGAGCATCGGCAGCACACCGTCATAGGGCTTCGTGCAGTCCATGCAGTGCTCAAGATAATGCGCCTTGAGCGCAGCCAACAGCGCGTCGATCCGCGCGTCGTCTGTGCCCTCCGGAACCGAACCGGCGACGAGACGGCGCAGCCCGTTTCCGACCGCCGCTTGGATCTGCGGGAGCGTGCGCGCCGGGTAGCCGTACTGCGCGAGCGCAAAATTCGTGCTGTTTTTCAAATCCTCCAGCGTGTTCAAAAGGGTACCGTCAAGGTCAAAAACCAGTGTTTTCCTCATTTTTTGCTCCTTATCGATGTGCGACAGGGGATTGGCCTCCGCCGCGATTTTCAGCTCTGTATTCTCAATGTGCGTGTAAATTTCGGTCGTATTCAGGTGCTCATGCCCCAAGACCTCCTGAACCGTCCTGACATCGACGCCGTTTGACAGCATCAGCGTCGCAGCCGTGTGCCGCAGCTTGTGCGCCGAGAGCAGATTCGCGTCCAGACCGGCCGCAAGCAGATGCTTTTTGACGAGTCGGTGCACCGCCGTCACGCTGATGCGGTTGTTATCGCGCGAGCCGAATAACGCCCGATCGTCCGAAAGCACTTTTTTGTTGCGTTCGACCAGATAATCGTCGATCGCCCGCTTGCACGACGATCCAAAATAGACAATGCGCTCCTTGTTTCCTTTGCCTGTAACGCGAATTCGGTCATCATATACATCCGAACGATTCAGCCCAACCAGCTCGGCGCGGCGGATGCCGCAGTTCAAAAAGAGCATCAGAATCGCGTAATCGCGCTTTGCGTTCACACCGGAAACAGAGGAGAGCAGCTTTTTTGACTCTTCAAGCGTCAAATATTTCGGGAGGGATTTGCGAATTTTGGGGTATTCGATCTCCTTGACCGGGTTTTCCGTGAGCTGCTTCGTGCGCACGGTCAGATATTTATAGAAGGATTTGATCGCCGAGAGCTTCCGCGCGCGCGCCGCCGCGCCGATGCCGCGGTCGGACGGCTCATCGGTCGGTCGGTCGTTGGACAGATAGGAAAGGAAATCAAAAATATCAGTAATCATTATCGTTTTTATAAACGCAAGATCGACCTGCTTGATGCTGATGCTGTCAAGCTCCGTGTGATACGGCAGCTCCTTTTTGACCAACACCATAAAGCGCAGGAACATCCGCATATCAAGGTAGTATTCCTTGATCGTCTGCGCGGATTGCCCCTTGATCGTCTCGTGATACGAGAGAAATTCGCGCAGGAGCTGCGGCGCGTCCGAATAAGCTTGCATGACGATACCTCCGACGGAGTTTTTATGATAGCAAAGGATGCCCCGGATGTCAAGCCTTGGGAACCTCTGAATGAATCGGCTGCGGCGCTTAGCGGGTCTTTTGTCCCAACTGATCGGTCTGAATATTTTGAAATACGTAAAGGATTCCTGCAAGTTTCAAACCTCAATTTGGAACAAAATTCCTGACCTGCTGCGTGTAACTGTCGGGCTGCGCGAAGAAGCCGCGTCCTTCGCGCAGCAACAGGTCGGATGCCAACATCGTTGCCGCCGTGTGCGCGGAAGATGCTCCGCCGGGTTTTCGATTCTCAATCAGTCGAGGTATTTTTTCACGGCTTTTGATACTGATTCTTGATTCAAATATTGAATCAAGAATCCCGTGTGCTTTGCACACTCGCATCGTGCGCATGCACGCTGCACCGTCTCATGCAGAATCTGACGCGCTGTTGGCGCTTTAACAGATTCTAGTATGAATTGCTTTCCAGCGTTTATTATGAGCGCGTCGTTTGGCCTTGGCCGGTTCAGAGAAATAATATCAAGGACAATTCTGCGGCGCTATCGAGCCGCAGAAACCGCCGAGGAGACGACTTTTCGAGGACGGCCGCACGGCGGCCGCCTCAAGGCACGCATTGCACATCAGCGCTTCATTTTTCTGACCGCATCCGTTTCTGCCTCTATTATAGCACATTACCTCATCCAACGCAACAAAATTTTTATTTTGTTGCGTTCGCGCACGCCACAAATATATCGCCGTACCCGCTACGGCGAACAATCTGCCCAATATCCGCGACGAACCCTCACCGCAACAAAATACACGTTTTGTTGGCGTTGGCCGGTAAATCCTGTGTGTGGGCGCTGCCCAGACCGATACCAGACCGCCACCCCCTTTTGTTGCATCATACCACGCAACGCGGGCGCTGTCAAGCCCTGCCGCGCCTTTTCCGGTATTTTTGCGCCAAAAGCGCGTCGGCCATAGCATAAAATAGCTGTGACAGTCGGGCTGCTGTGCTGCAAAATGCGCTGCACATGCGCAATGTCGCCATATTTGCGCATTAGGTCGACCGCGTAGACCTTTCGCGCGCTGTGCGTGCCGACGTTCTGGGGCAGCCGGAACGCCGCAGCGGCGCGTTTGACGTCGCACCAGACCGCTTGCCGCGTTCGGTGCTTCGTCGGGTTGCGCCCCGGAAAAACCCAATATTTCCCGCATTCTTTGCGCAAATCGTCCAGCAAATCAGCCGGAAAACCAACAAACCGGCGCTTTCCTGTTTTCTGCTCAGTGATCCACCGATGCGGCCGCAAATCGTCCGGCCGGAGCGCGAGAACGTCCGAAATCCGCAAGCCGGTATGTAAAATCACGCGCATAACGAGCCGATTTGACGGCATCAGCGCAGCGAGCACGCGCTCGACCTCCTTGCCGAGCAGGTATTCCGTTCTCAGACCTTCACCCCCCTACCCCGGAAAAACGGCGCATTGATTGCCGCGCGCGCAGCCGGGAGCGGCCGGGCGGCGGCGCGCCGCGCGCCGTTTGACAGTCCGAAAATTGTAAAATCGGCAAAGGCCGAACCTGCGAGGGGCAAAATCAGTACCGCAAGAAACGCGCCGTTCGCGTGATCGCGCGCCGCAGCGTGCGGCTGACAGTGCCCGGATTAACGCCGCGATCAGCGGCGATCTGCCGGACGGTCGCCCCGTCCATGTATGCCTGTAGTGTTTCCTTTTGCAGGTCGGTGAGCTCATTCGCAATCACCGCCGCAAGCCGCTTCCTCTGTAGGTCGCGCGGCAGCCGAATGCCGCTGAACTCGATCGTCTCCGCAGCGTGATAGAGCGCGGAGAACCCCGCAGCCGATTGCTTTATCCTCATGCCGGAAAACCTCCTTTGTTGTGTAATATGCCTCCATATACCGCGCAAGCGCCCGCAGCTCAAAAGCGATTCTCTGCGCTTGAACGGCCTCATAATCCGTGCGCCCGCGAAAGCGCGCATTCAGAGCGGCGGCCTCCTTACGGTAGACCTCCGCTATTTGTGCCATAGTGATAACTTCCAGCCTCCGTTCTGATAATAGCCAACTGCAAATTTGCCGCCGGGACGTCGAAGCAATACCCGCCCGCCGCTTGAAGCTCGTCAAAGGTGCAGTCGACCGGCCGCACCTCCGGGCGCAGCAGCTTGCCGCCGGAATAATACCACCGGCCGCCGATTTTGCAACCCTCCTTTGCGATATACTTGCAGGTGTAGGCAATCGCTGCATCATAGTCGCCATAGAGCGGGATAGCCGTTGAGAACCCCAACGTCCATTCAGCGACATTGTAAACAACCTGACCGCCAGCGTCAAGCCATTCTTGCCGCTGTCTGGCCGACCTTGGCCGCCTCGGGCGGCCGCCGGTCGCGGGCTTGACCGTGCCGCTGTCGACCATGCCGACGTCGGCGTCGTTGAAAAAGCCGTGCCAATGAATCGCGCCGTCGCGGTGGTGTTCTGGAATCAGGACATAGACCAGCCCATTCCGACGGACGCGGTTATCAAGCCACGAGCGCATTTTCCGCAGCACGGCCGCAATATCATAGCGGTCGATCTGCTCCGGCGAGAGCGTGAGCGTCACAAAGTAAGCCATCCGGTTGCAGCGGCAGAGGTCGCGCACCGTCGCCGCTGCGCGCCGTCTCGCGCGCTCGACGTCGGCGGCGTCGGGCTGCTCGCCGTTCTTTCCGCGCGTGCCGGGGCTTGACGGTTTGTTGTCCTTGCTGCTGTCCTCCCATCCAGCCGTGCCAAAAATAGCGCGGCTTGCGGCCATCAACTCAGCGGAGCCGTCGGGGTAGACCTTGAGGCGGCCACAGGCCGCGAAATCTGATTTTTGACGCGACAGGAGCCGCGTTGTCTTATCGGACATCATGACGACATGTTGTCCTAGTATCTAGTATAGGGCGACGGGCGGCCGGTCATAAATTTCCGGCCGCCCTCTGCCCCGTCGGGAATCGGGGCAGCGTCGCGGAGACAAGCGGCGCTCAGAATACCTCGCCGCGCCATGATATAACCCGCCCAACGCAACAAAACGTGCAGGTTATTTTGTTGCGTTGGGAAAAAGAACTGCGAAGCGTACGAAAAATAGCCGGGTGCTATTCGGTCATTTCGGATACCGGATATTTCGACGCCATTCCCCTGTTTTTATACTGATTCTTGATTCAATATTTGAATCAAGAATCAGTATTAGATAATAATTCTGCTTTAATAAAGTGGGTTGAGAGTAACAAAATCAGCATCACCTCAGCCCAAATCCAAGTGCGCTCAAATCCCTTAGAAATACCAAACGAAGACAGTAATTGCTTGTATTTGACAGGCCCAATGATTTCATATACAACACCGAGCACTCCGCAGAGCAGCGTACCGCAAAACGACAGAATGTGCGATTTGAACAACTGTTTTGATTACGTCTTTCATTTGAGATGATGCCCCCTTGATTTTGCTCTTTCCGCCGGATCTTTGCAATCAATCGGCTGCTCCCCCACTGTTCGGAAGAATGTGCTCCGTGCGCTGCAACGTGCCGCCGTCGTTGTCCAGCTCCGTGTTTATGATTTTCAGCTCAGGACAGAACGAATAGAATGGTCAGCGCTACCAAGAAGCCGGCCAAAACACCTAAGGAACCTCTGAATAAATCGGCTGCGGCGCTCAGCGGGTCTTTTGCCCCAAC
>OLGE01002514.1_pt1 | contig 16029 bp, 9 predicted proteins | sample 1605151 | NCBI WGS metagenome assembly OLGE01 (sample SAMEA3888912, study PRJEB22519) | human gut metagenome | biome: human gut; feature: human-associated habitat; material: faeces | place: Denmark | collected 2010
TGGAATATGTTTTTCCCACCTGTCTTGCCCCCTGCAAAATAAGAGGTTTGCGATGTTCACTACTCTTCCATTTCTTCAAATAATCCATTATTTTTCTATACATCACTTCACCTCCATGAAATGTTTACCTTTAGCATATCAATTATTTGTGTAAAATTCAACGTATTTTTCATTTGTTTTTACACTAAATCACATGAATTATTTCTAAAATTATACATTATTTAACATGAATCCCGTATTACGATCAAATAATTAAAAAAGAAGCCGGACATCCATTTCCATGAATCTCCGGCTTCCACCATTTCTGTTTAAAATTTAAATACTGCTACTCCGTAAGGCGGCAGCTTATATCCGATCGAATAATCCCGTCCATCGCAAGGCTTCTTTTCCGCCTTGTAGGAAACCGGACGTTTTGTATCTTCTGTGTCACTTCCGCCAAACTGCGGATCTGCACTGTTCAATACCAGTTTATAGGTATGTCTGCCCGGCACACCTACACGATAATCGTCACGCTCTACCGGCGTGAAACTGATCACAAAGAGCAGATTATTCTTTCCATCCTTACTCTTTCGCACAAAACTGAAAATACTGCGTTCGTAGTCGTTGGCATTCATCCACTCAAATCCTGCCCAGGTCGTATCCTGCTCATACAGGCATGGATTTTTGCGATACAGATGAAGCAGTGCCTTTACCCAGTCCTGCATATGTTTGTGTTTCGGATCATCAAGCAGATACCAGTCTAACTCGCGCTCCTCGCTCCACTCACGCTCCTGCGCGAATTCCTGTCCCATAAACAGAAGTTTTTTGCCGGAATGTCCCATCATGAATGCATAGCCAGCCATAAGGTTTTTAAACTTATCCCCTTCGAGTCCGGGCATCTTGTTGAGCATGGAGCATTTCAGGTGTACGACCTCATCATGGGATAATACCAGAATGTACTTCTCACTCTCATTGTAACTCATGGCAAAGGTCATCTTGTTGTGATTGTCCTTTCGGAAATACGGGTCAAGCTTCATATAGTCAAGGAAATCATGCATCCAGCCCATGTTCCACTTGTAGCTGAAATTAAGTCCGTCATCCTCTACCGTACCCGTTACTTTCGGCCATGCCGTTGATTCCTCTGCAATCATCACAGAACCCGGATTTCTTCCGAGAATCAGCGTATTGATGTGCTTGAAAAACTCAATGGCTTCCAGATTTTTATTTCCACCATAAATATTCGGAACCCACTGTCCATCTTCCTTCCCGTAATCCAGATACAGCATGGATGCAACTGCATCCACACGAAGTCCGTCTACGTGATAATTCTCAATCCACATCAGCGCACTTCCGATCAGGAAGTTCTTGACCTCATTCTTTCCGTAATCAAAGATTTTGGTTCCCCAGTCCGGATGCTCTCCTTTGCGCGGGTCTGCATATTCATAAGTTGCAGTACCATCAAACTCTGCCAATCCATGTGCATCTTTTGGGAAATGTGCCGGCACCCAGTCAAGGATCACGCCAATCTTGTTCTTATGGCATTCGTTGACCAGATGTGCAAAATCCTCCGGTGTTCCATAACGGGAAGTCGGTGCATAATACCCCGTTACCTGATATCCCCAGGAACCATCGTATGGATACTCGGAAATTCCCATCAGCTCGATATGGGTATATCCCATGTCTTTCACATAAGGAATCAAGGTCTTTGCCAGATCCCGATAAGAATAAAATCCATCATCCTCACGCCCCGGATGCCGCATCCAGGAACCCGGATGTACCTCATAAATTGCCATCGGCTGCTCATATACTTCCTCTTTGGAAAGTTTTTTTCTGGCATTCATCCATTCGCTATCGGACCAGAGAAAATTGGAAATATCTGTGACAATGGAAGCGGTCTCCGGACGCAGCTGTGCATAGTTTGCATAAGGATCTGCTTTGTACAGCTTTCTTCCATCCTGCGCGATAATCAGGAACTTATACATGCAGCCCAGCTGGACACCCGGTACGAACAGTTCGTATACCCCCATCGTCTCCGGTGTCACACGTTTCATCTCGTGGGAAGTTTCATTCCATCCATTAAATTCCCCAATCACGTATACACGGTCCGCATGCGGTGCCCAGACATCGAAGCATACTCCCTCTTCTCCTTCAATTGTCATTTTGTGAGCACCCATTTTGCGATAAATATCATAATGTGTTGCCTGTCCAAACAGGTAACAATCCATCTCTGTAAAATTACTCATAAATACCCTCCCTGTCTTCTCTTATCTATCTTACTCGAAATCCTTTTCCGTTAGTACAATTCTGTCATCATCCGTATAACGGCTAGCAGTCAGAATACTGATAGCTTTCTTTAACCCTCCATGTGCCTCCCGATGAATTGCTTCATCCACAATGTCTTTCACCTCTGTCAGGGTTGTCGCCTGATCCAGTCTCTGAATATTGCTGATCCGGTTATACAATGCCAGAACCGCCATATCATCAATTTTGTATCCAAGTTCCCTGGAATAAGAACGTGCAAACGTAACCAGCTCGTCATTCGTAAAAATCGGAACAGAAATCTGTTCACTGAATTTTTTGGCAAATGTTTCATTCTGCGCAAATAATCTCTTGATGCCCTTGGATGTGTCTTCGAGTATAACGAAAAGACCACTCTCATCTGCGTCCAGCAATCCGGATAACTCCGACACGGTCTTTTTCTCCATATCTCCTGCCTGTTCAATAATCAGGCATCCTCCTGCCACCTTATCCAGCAGCCCGCCGACATTTTTCTGGTTCAATGCTTCCGCATGGATCTTTCCAATCTTTCCATCCAAAACCCCGGTCTCCTGCTGCAGGACTTTGATCATGCTGGTGGCAAGTGTTGTTTTTCCACTTCCCTGTCCGCCTTTAATTACGAGATTCCCCCTCGATGCAGTTTCCTTATTTTTCAGATGGGACGAAGCAACTGTCAACGCTTTGCAGAGCTGATCCTCCATGCCCTTCACCGGCATAAAATACGAAAAAATCGCTTTCTGTTCATCGGTCAGTTCTACAAGCGGGATATTCTGTTTTTCCTCTTTTCCCAGATCCACCGGTGTGTCTACCTGTGGGATATGTATGGTTTTTCCTTTCCAGGAAGAGCGATCTGTTTTTCTTCTTACAAAAGCAAACTCTTCTTCCCTCTCCTGTGCAAGTGTTGGTTTCTGTGGCAGATCCTCGATCGGAACCTCCTCAAAATCCTTTTTCTTTGTTTCTGTTTCCATTTCTTCTACACCACGATTCTCATTTAAGTTTTGGTCATCTTCTGTCACATCGGATGTCTCTTCTGCCGGTTTCTGTGCGGCAGCTTCCGTCTTTTTTTTCTGCTGGGAACGTACCATTTCTTCTAAAGATACTCCCTCTGGCCAAAGTTCTTCGGCATCTGTATCCCTGGCAGGCTGTTCCTCTTTATTGTTCTCTTCCTCTTCTTCCTTTCGTTCTTCCGGCTCATTCGTTGCCGGCGGTGTTTCCCTTTCCGGCGTCTGTGGCGGTGTTTCCGCCGTTTCCTCCACAATATCCGCCTTCTCTGCCAGTACCGCATCTAGTTTTGGCAATACTCCTGTCAGGCGGTCCATAATATCGCCTGCCTCCTGCAGTGCACGCGCTTTGGCGGATTCGAGTTTCCGCTTTCTGGCATCTTCTAATGCAGCTTCCGCAGCCTTGCGCATTTTCTCCCACTCACTCAGCACTTCCTCAATTGTCATCTGGCCTGTGATCTGATGCTCAATCATGTTTTTCTCATTTGTCATCATGCTCATCTGACCATCGGAGTCTTCTCCCAACAACTCTTTGAAATTTGTCTTGAGTGAACCATCAATCTCCTCATCTGTCTCAATGTGCCGTGTATTCTGTTCCGGCTGTGCCTCAGGCTTTTCTTCCTCCATCTGCATTTTCAGATAAGGAACATCTTCCACCATACGGTTGATATTGTCCAGCGTATCCGTGACGGTTTCTTTTTCGGTTGCATCCATGATCTGCTGCATACCCTTTGCAATTTCTGCCTGAAGATTGACGGTATTAAACCGTTCTGTGTTTACTTCTACTTTTGGAATTGCGACCGGATCATGCACGGTCTCCCCGGCACGCGCCATCTCCTCCACATCAATGTGTGTCAAACCTGCTCTGTCATCTTTTGCCTGACAAAACGACCGATACTTTTCTTCCTGTGTTTTCGTCAATGGCTGATACAGCATTTTCAGTTCCAATGCACGCTCTACATATGGCCCGTCTCCAAACCAGAGAACCAGCTCATCACATGCATCAATACACTTCTCACTCATCCCTGCTTTGTGATACAGATAAGCAAGCTCATATGCCCACTCTTCCGTATATTCCTGCTCCTTGAGTTCTTCAAGAATCGGTATCAGTTCTTCATAAGAAGCCCCCTGTGCCTTCTGTATATCATAGCGAAGTACATATTTAAGGGTGTCATGAGGCGCAATCTCCACAAACTCATCATAATAATCCTGTGCCGCCTGAAAATCTTTCATCTTGACCGCCACTTCCGCAAGACGGTAAATAATCATTCTTCCGATCGGCGAGCGGTCATATGCCATCAGCAAAACTTCCCGGCTGTCCTCATAACGCTGTACTTTTTCGTACACTTCCCCAGCTTTTACCAGACCATTTACATTTTTAACCTTATTCCAATTGATAGTATCTGCAATATCTGCTGCCTCATCGTATTTCTCTTCCGCATAACGGGATTTCATCTGATCAAGCTTCAGATTATATTCGTATTTGTCCAATTGTTATCTCCTTAAAGTATCCCCAAACAGGTCTATCTGTCTATTTTCAAGTATACCATAGGCGGCAATTAGTGTCAAAAAATAATCCGAAAAAAAGAGCTGCACGCAAACGCGTACAGCCCTTGAAATTACTGGTTTTTCTTTGTTTCGTCTTTCTTTCCGGAATCTTTTAAAGTTCTCTTTTTCTTTTGTTTTTCCCCGTAATATATGATCGCACCGGTTGCCTCATTCACACCGGCCGCCTCCACATATGCCTCCGTTACGGTTGTAAGGTTTTTCTTCCGTATGCTGTGGTTTACCAGTCTGCGGATGATATAGTAAATCATTGCAAACACCGGAACCCCAAGCAGCATTCCCAGAAATCCAAACAGTCCGCCTCCGATCAGAATCGAAAACATTACCCAGAACGCGGATAATCCGGTGGAATCACCTAAAATCTTCGGTCCGATAATATTTCCATCCACCTGCTGCAGAACGATAATAAATATCAGCAGATACAACGCATGCAGCGGACTCTGGATCACCACCAGAAGAAGTGTCGGAATCGCACCGATAAACGGTCCAAACACCGGAATGACATTGGTCACACCAATGATAACCGCAACCAGTATCGTATCTGGGATATGCAGGATCAGACATCCAAAATAACAGATTACTCCGATGATGGCAGAATCTATAATCTTTCCAATGATGAAACCACCAAATACTTCATCTGCCTTGTGGAAAACTTCGATAATAATGTTTCCATGTTTCGATTTAAAGATCGCATACACAATCTTTTTGCTCTGTCCCACCAGGCTTTCTTTAATGGATAAGACATAAACAACGACAATGATCCCAATGATGAAGTTTAATATGGATTTGACCATCGTGATTACGCCGGAAGTAATCTGCAGCAGATATTGCTGCATCTGTGGCAGCAGATCCTTCGTTGCCCAGTTTTCCACCTGATCCGTCAGTTTTGTCAGCATATCACTGATGGTATCTGTCACTCCATAGGCTCCGAGTTTTCCACTTTTCACCATATGGATCAGGCTCTCCACATTACCAGGCAGTGCTTCCACCAGCCCGGTAACACTTGATACCACCGAAGGAACAATTGCCGCAATCAAAAGTACCAGAATCACCAGAAGAAACAGGATTGCCCCGGCAATGGACAATCCACGTGCCACTTTAGCCGCTGATTTTTCTGATTTCATTTTCTTTTTCAGAAACGGCAGCCAATGCCGCTCCTGAAATTTCATAACCGGGTTAAGCAGATAAGCAAGTCCCAGTCCGATAATAATCGGCTGCAATGCACCTGTAATCAGATGCCAGGTATCTGCAACCCCCTTGTACCGGAGCACCAGGAAGAAAAATACGGTACAACAGGCAAAGGTGAGAAATACCATCAATCCGATTTTAATCAGAAGAACCGTCTGACGCATGCCATCCTCACTCTGTTTGATCTGTTCCATCTGTTTTTGTTTTTCCACGTCTGTCATACAAGATCTCCTATCCGCGGTAATAATTGATCAGGCAGCCTTTGAGAATAATATCTTTCTCATCCGGTGTCAGTTCTCCCATACGCAGGGTAAATGGCTTTAAAGCACCATCCTTTACCACATATGCCTCAAATTCTGTTTTTCCGTCTGCGATCGCCTCACGGATCTTTGGAACAAACAGGTAATCCAGATTGTGGAACGGAAGCTCTCCCTGATCAATAACAAACGGGATCATACCCCAGTTAATCAGGTTGGAACGGTATCTCTTGGTCGCATATTCATTTGCAATGTTTGCCCATCCGCCAAGTACCTTCTGGCAGGAAGCCGCCTGCTCACGCGCAGAACCGTCTCCCGGTTTTACTGCAAAAATCGTACTTCCAAAACCAACGTTTGAGCGGTTGACATCGGAGAACGTTGCACGGATGGTATCCATAACCGGATGAATCTCCGGAAGTGCATCTCCCGGACAGGTATCTGCCTCGACAGCCTTCTGTGCCTTCTGTACTTCCTTGGCACGTCCAACATATTCCGGATCCTTTCTGGAAAGTGCAAACTCTGCCAGTCCCAGTGGGTTGGAACGGAAAGAGGATGTCTCTCCGGAAGGAATCAGCTCGTCCGTTGTGGTCACCGGATCGTGAATCTCGGAAACAACTTTCAGCACAAGATTCTCTGGAAGCGGGCTCATAGCCGGCCAGTCCTTGATATTTGGCCCAAACTGAATCTCTACGTCCGGATCTGCCACACCCTTGCTGTCAAATACACGATTTTCATAAATGGTCTTATCAAAGAAGTATTTCGGCTTGCTGTAGTTTACATCAATATCGGTAGCTGCGGTAAGGAATCCCTTATTTGCAGCGGTTGCAGCGATAGAACGCGCATCCATCAGTGCTACGGAAGCAACCTGTCCGTTCTGTACCTTAGATCCCTCACGATTCGGGAAGTTACGTGTAGAATGACGGATAGAAAATGCATTATTTGCAGGTGTATCTCCGGCACCAAAGCACGGTCCGCAGAATGCAGTCTTGACAATGGCACCTGTCTCTAACAGATTGGCAACAGCACCGTTCTTAACCAGTTCCATATAAATCGGAGTGGAAGCCGGGTAAACACTCAGCGTAAACTCGTCCGCTCCAATGGAAGAACCCTTTAAGATGTCTGCTGCATCACAGATATTTTCAAATCCACCACCAGCACATCCGGCAATGATACCCTGATCTACATACAGTCTTCCGTTCTTTACTTTGCTCTTTAAGTCAAGATCTACTTTTCCATCAAAACTTACCTGTGCACGCTTCTCGCAGTCATCAAGAATATCCATCAGGTTTGCATTTAATTCCTCGATCGTGTATGTATTGCTTGGATGGAACGGCATCGCGATCATTGGCTTAATCTCGCTCAAATCAAGTTCGATAAAACTGTCATAGTATGCAACTTCTCCCGGATTCAGTTCCTCGAAATCTCCGGTTCTTCCGTGAATCTCATAGAATTCCTTCACCTGGTCATCGGTTCTCCAGATGGAAGACAGACAGGTTGTTTCTGTTGTCATAACATCGACACCGATACGGTAATCAACACTCAGATTGGACACGCCCGGTCCGACAAACTCCATCACTTTGTTTTTTACAAATCCGTTGGCAAATACTTCACCAATAATGGCAAGCGCGATATCCTGCGGTCCGACACCCTTCTGCGGGGTACCTGTCAGGTAAATGCCGACAACTCCCGGCATATCAATATCATAGGTTTTATTCAAAAGCTGCTTTACAAGCTCCGGACCACCTTCTCCAATTGCCATGGTTCCCAGTGCCCCGTAACGGGTATGGGAGTCTGATCCAAGGATCATCTTTCCGCCGCCTGCAAGCATTTCTCTTGCAAACTGGTGAATAACTGCCTGATGAGGAGGAACATAGATTCCGCCGTATTTCTTTGCACATGTCAGTCCAAACATATGGTCATCTTCGTTGATGGTTCCACCGACTGCACACAGACTGTTGTGACAGTTGGTGAGTACATAAGGAATCGGGAACTTCTCAAGACCTGATGCCCTGGCGGTCTGGATGATGCCGACAAATGTAATATCGTGGGAAGTCAGCTTATCAAATTTGATCTGCAGTTTTTCCATGTTGCCGGATGTATTGTGGTTCTTTAAAATTCCATATGCAATGGTTTGTTTCTTTGCATCTTCCGGTGTAACAGTCTTTCCTGTCTTTGCATTGACAGCAGCTGCCGCTTCCGGTGAATTAATGACAACATCCCTGCCGTTGACCAGGTATGCGCCGTTCTCATATAACTTCATAGTTTCCTCCTTGTTTTCGAAATCATGGTTAATGGTAATTATATAATAAAATGTATTTTTATGCAACGACTGCAAACGTAATGGATGCCGCAAACAGATCGCCATCTACCAGGATTGCAAACTCACCGCCCATCAGCTGTGTAAGATTCTTTGCAATGGACAGTCCAAGACCGCTTCCCTCTGTCGTGCGGGATTCCTCTCCCCTCACAAAACGCTCCGTCAGGTCTTTCCTCGCCGCTCCCTGTTCCGGCAGCGGATTTTTCGAAATATTTTTGATACGGAAAACCGCATTGTTCTCCTCTACTTCCAGATCTACATAAACCCGGGTATTTTCGAGTGCATATTTTGCCGCATTGGTATACAGATTTTCAATTGCACGGTAGAGCTGCCGTCCGTCTGCCCGGATCATCACCGAATTGTGCGGCAGTTTCGTCACAATGGTCAGCCCCCGTGCCTCAAAACGTTCATTGAACTCACCACCCGTCTGGTACAGCAGTTCTACCAGATCGATGGTCTGCATATCCAGCTGGATATTTCCGGAACTGATCTTTGATGCTTCGACCAGATCCTCCGTCAGCTGTTTCAGCCGCTGGGATTTTTCATCCAGAACCCGGATATAATTACGTGCATTTTCGTTTTCCAGGTTTTCACGTTTGAGCAGATCCACATAATTGACAATGGAAGTAAGCGGTGTTTTGATATCATGGGAAACATTCGTGATCAGGTCTGCCTTCATCCGTTCATTCCGGATCCGCTCCTGAATGGCTTCGCTCAGCCCTGCACGGATATTATTCACAGAAGCTGCAATGCCTCTTTCCTGTCCGTGAAACTGTTCCACATCCAGTGTCGTATCCAGTGCCCCTGCCGCAATTTTTTCAATTGCATGCTGGATCTCATATCTTTCGCGCGCCTTACGCGTACACAGTCTGGGATTCTGTCCGGAGATAAACACCCGTCTCAGGAAGCTTCCTGCCTGATAGATCAGACTGTATGTCAAAAGGGTATTGTTTTTGACCCGCCGGACAATGCTCAAATAAAACAGCAGGAATACAACATCGACCAGATACCCGACTGTTCCGACCGCTACCATCAGTCCGGACAGTTCAAACTGGATGTCATGGAGATTTCTCCCCAAAAAGAGCACAAGATAAATGAATGCCACAAAAAGTGCCATCTGGATATCCGTATAAATTTTATCAATCCAGGTCAGGTAAATGGTTGCATCCTCCTCTGACCGGCGCCCTGCAACACCTGTCAGATAGGCAAGGAATACAAAGCTTCCGACCATGCCGATCACCATAAACAGGCTGAGAATACCCAGCCCTCCGATATGTCTGCGCAGATTGTATCCGATCCCATAGATTCCGCAAAGCATCATAATCAGAAACATCTGATGCATGACAATGGCTGCGCCCTTTTTTCCGCTGGAGAATTCTTTCATAGACAGCTACGCCCCCGCTTCGATTTTATAGCCGACACCCCAGACCACTTTCAGATACCGCGGTTCTTTCGGATTGATTTCGATTTTTTCCCGGATATGCCGGATGTGGACAGCAACTGTATTGTCAGCGCCAATTGCTTCTTCATTCCAGATTTCCTCATAAATCTGACTGATGGAAAATACTTTTCCTTTATTTTTCATGAGAAGCAGAAGAATGTTGTATTCGATCGGAGTCAGTTTGACCTCTTCCCCATCTACCGTAACTTTTTTTAATTCATCGTTAATAACCAGACCGCCGGCTTCATAAACGGCATCACCGGAAGGAGTGCTCGAAAGTGTGGTATAACGCCGCAGCTGTGACTTCACACGGGCAACCAGTTCCAGCGGATTAAACGGCTTGGTCACATAATCGTCCGCCCCCACGTTCAGCCCCAGAATCTTATCCGCATCTTCTGTCTTGGCAGACAGGATGATAATGGGAATGCTGCTTGTTTTACGTGCCTGGAATGTCGCACGGATTCCATCCAGTTTCGGCATCATCACGTCGATCACCATCAGATCAATTTTCTTTGTGCGCAGCATCTCCAGAGCCTGTTCCCCATCATATGCTTTTACTACCTGGTATCCTTCCTGAATCAGGTAAATCTCAATTGCGTCTACAATTTCCTTGTCATCATCACACACCAGAATCGTCATGCGGATGTCCTCCTATCAGGTTCTTGATCTTGTTCTGAAAGCCGGCGGATTTTTCTTTTTCTTCTGCCGCTTCCTGTTCTTCCTGTTCATCTTTCCACTTAAAATAATCAGCATCCAGATTCACACGCAGTTGTTCTTCCAGCTGCTTTAACTCTTCATCGTCATCTTCTACCGTAACCGGTGCCGGAATCTCCGGCTTCGGTGACAGCTTCTTTGGTTTTTCCACCGGCTTTTCCACTGGCTTTTCTACTGGTTCTTCCGCAAGGTCTTCTACCGGTTCTTCCGGTACGGAAAGTCCCAGCTTATCCAGATATTCCTGGTTAATCTTAATATCGGTCTGCCGGTTTGCGTAAATTGCTTTTTCTTCCCGCTTCTCCTGCTCGTACTCCGGTCTTCCTTCCATCTTTTCCTTCTCAATCTCGCGGTTCCGTTCCTCGATGATCTTTAAGTACTTTTCGGTATCAACCAGATCCTGCAGCTGTCCTTTGAGCTCGGATTTGTTGGTTCTTAATTCCTGTTCTTCTTTTTCCATCTGTTCTTTAATTTCCTGATAGATGGCACCGACCTTTTTGTCCGCCTCCTGCATAATATCCTGCATACGGTTTAACGTTTCATCCATATACATGACAGATGCCGCATAAATGTCCTCTGCCTTACGGCTTGCATCCCAGATGATCTGATCTCCCTTTTTATGGAAATCGCGCTCTGCCTTGTCACGGCTTCGAATGGTCAGCTCGTATTCATCCATAATCTGATAAATACAGGTATTTAATTCTGCCAGCAGATCAATCACCTGCTGCTTATCTATGATAACTTTACTCGGCTCCTTCGGATACGGCTCACTCTTCGACAGCAAAACGTGAAGACTGCGCAGTACCTTTTCCGTATTGTCCTGTGCTCCCATGTGTCCTGATTCCTTCCATAATAGATAATTCCGTACTTTCTATTATAATCAATCCCCCTATAATACGCAATATTTTAGATTCTTAGGTTTTTCTAAATTTTATTACACAAAACTTTATTTTTTACAGACACAAGGTTATAATAATTTTTTGAAAATGAACCTGTTTAATAAAGGATATATACTATGAATATCGTCAAAACTTACGGAAATTATATTAAAAAATATGCCGGCACCCACCCGGCAGTTTCCCGCAAAATGATTGACATCGGATTACATCTCGAACAGTTCCGGACGGAACATTTTGCAGAAAAAACAATGCCGAAAGCATATCAGAAGCTGAATACGCTCGGCGTAAAAAATACGCTTCATGCGCTGGAATACCCGGAATCCACGGTCTGGTGCAATCTGTTTGCACCCGTGGAAATTTTCCAGTGCTTCGGACTCAGTGCGCTTTCCATGGAATGTCTTTCCTCGTTTCTCTCAGGATTTACGTGTGAAGACTATTTTATCGACCGCGCAGAAAGCCGGGGAATTGCCTCCACGCTCTGTTCCTATCACAAAGATTTTATCGGTGCCGTAGACTCCGGAATTATTTCACCTGCCAGACTCGGTGTGACAACTTCCATGATTTGTGACGGCAATATTAACACATTCCGCTATGTCAGCCGGCACACGGATCTTGACACTTATGTGATCGATGTGCCGGACAGCTGTTCTCCGGAAGCCGTGGAATATGTGACCATGCAGCTGAAAGAACTGATTCAGAAACTGGAAGCACTGACCGGAAAACGTCTGTCCATGGATGACCTGTCGGAAACACTTGCCCGCGAAAACCAGTCGAAAGCTTATTACAAAGAGTTTTTAAAACTGCAGGCAGAGCGCTATTATCCATCGACACTGACTCTGCAGATGTACATGCTTTTTGCCACCCACTTAAACATCGGAACACCGGAAACCCTTGACCTGTTCCGCAGTTTTGCCGAGGATATCAAACAATATCCGAAATATGACGGCACCCGGATTGTGTGGGTACATCTGCTTCCTTTTTATCAGGAAACACTCAAACACTATTTTAACCTGAACAGAGATTACCAGATCCAGTGTACCGAAATGAACCTGGATTACATGGACGAACTGGATACCACCCACCCACTGGAAGCACTTGCCACTAAAATGCTAAACAATCTCTATAACGGTCCATACGAAAAAAAAGCAAATATGGTCGTAAAACTGGCAAAAGAAATGCATGCCGATGGCGTAATTAACTTCTGCCACTGGGGCTGTAAGCAATCTGCCGGCGGAGTATTCCAGCTGCGCGAAGCGCTCAAGGCGGCGGATATTCCACTGCTCGTTCTGGATGGCGATGCCATGGACCGCCGGAACAGCCATGACGGACAGATCAAAACCCGTCTGGAAGCTTTTCTGGAAATTCTGGATAAAGAGAGGAATTCATCATGTTAGGTTATGTATGTAAATATACCCCCATGGAATTATTTGAGGCCATGGACACGGAAATCACACGTCTGGAACCATCCGTTACGGATTTTAACCACGCGGACACCCTGATGCACGCCAACATCTGTTCCTATACCAAGGCCGTGCTGGAAGATGTGATGGAACATGACTATGAGGGTGTCATTCTGACTACCTGCTGCGACAGTATCCGGCGTCTGTATGACACATTAAAAAGCCAGTTCCCGGATAAATTTTTCTTTTTGCTGGATATTCCCCGCAAATTTAATGATTTCGCAGTAGCACTCTATGAGCGCCAGTTAAAACAAATGCTCACCGAGTACGAGGCTTTCTCCGGAAAAACACTGGATCTGAAACGTTTTGTTTCCATGATGCAGAACAAAGCAGCTCTGAAAAAACAGGAAAACACCCGCATGTCTGCCAGTGCAGCGTCCGAAAAAGGAAACGGACAGAAACTCAATATCGGAATCATGGGTGCCCGATGCAACAATGAAATCCGTCAGCTGCTTGTCGACCGCGGTGCCAATCTGCTGTTTGATTTAACATGCACCGGACTTGCACGTGATTTTTCCATTACAGAGGATCAGGTCCTGCATTCTTATGCTGCCGCGCTGCTAAACCAGATTCCATGCATGCGCATGTTAAAAGCAGCGAACCGTGAACATTTTCTTGACGGTTTTACCGACCGCCTGGATGGAATTATATATCATACCGTCAAATTCTGTGACTCTTATTCTTATGAGTATGCGGATTTCCGCCAGCGGCTGGATCTGCCGATTCTGCTGGTAGAAACCGATTCCACCAGACAATGTGCCGGACAGGTCCGAACCCGTGTGGAAGCCTTTATGGAAGAATTGAAAGTGAAAAAAGGATTGTCCCTGACCGGGGAAAAACAAATGATAAAAAGAAAGGGTGATACTGTGTATACATTAGGAATTGACAGCGGCTCTACCTCTACAAACGCCGTAATCTTAGACGAAAACAGACAGATCAAAGCATTTTCAGTTGTCCGCACCGGAGCCAAATCTTCCCAGAGTGCAGATGCCGCACTGGCAGATGTTCTGAAAAAGGCCGGACTTGACCGGGAAGATATTTCCCTGATTGTATCCACGGGTTATGGTCGTGTCAGCATTCCATTTGCGGACAAAAATGTAACCGAAATCAGCTGCCACGGAAAAGGTGCGCATCTTCTCTTCCCGGACGTTCACACGATCCTCGATATCGGCGGTCAGGATAGCAAAGCCATCCGGCTGAATGACAATGGAGAAGTTGCCGATTTTGTCATGAATGATAAATGTGCCGCCGGAACCGGCCGCTTTCTGGAAATGATGGCGCGCTCCCTGGAAATCAGTATCGATGAACTTGGCCCGGTATCCCTGCAGTCCAAAGAAAATATTGAAATCAGCAGCATGTGCAGTGTTTTTGCTGAATCGGAAGTTATCTCCCTGATCGCACAGAACAAAGAGATTGCTGATATTGCACATGGAATTCACAAGGCAATTGCCGGGAAAGCAATGTCCCTCCTGAAACGTGTCGGTCTGAATCCGGGATATATGATGACTGGCGGTGTTGCCAAGAATCCGGGTGTCGTCGCCGTGCTGGAGGAGCAGCTTGGAGAAAAACTACATATCTATGAGGAACCGGAGATTGTCGGTGCACTGGGTGCGGCATTGTATGGGCTTGAGGAGATCCTATAAACCAGAAAATAATTTTACAACAACAATCGTGATACGATTTATTTTCCAATCGTATCGCAATTGTTGTTTTTCTGTTACTGTTATAAATCATTTGACTTCTGTCCGAAAATACGATATTCTGTTTTTACTGGGTTTATAAAATTATATACCACAATTACTTATGCGATACATCGCCATTGTACCGCAATCACCACTCATGGAGAGCATTTCGCTCATAAATTTCCATTAGAACCACAATTTCATAGAACTGGTCATAACAGCTCTGTTTTTTATACTTTCTATATTGTAAAAGCAGATGCTTATGATATATACTAAAGGAAAGGTAGGACACTACATGGGGAACACTGACATTTTGACAACTTCGTTGCCAGATGCCGACACAGAAAACACAACAGAACACAGCACGATTTTCGACGATGTATTCCGAACCATTGCGCAAAAAATGCCGCAACTTCTCATTCCGCTGATCAACGAAGTTTTCCATACTTCTTACAGCGAAGAGGAACAGTTTGAACAATTGCGAAACGAACATTACGAAAAGTACGGAACCGTGATCACGGACTCCATTATCCGGATTGGTGGACATATATACCATCTGGAATGCCAGTCCTCTAAGGACAGGGCAATGGTTATCCGGATGTTCGAGTACGACATTTCGATTGCACTTGAACATGCTTCTTTGGGGGAACATGCAATTTGGGAGATTGCGTTTCCTCAATCGTGCGTGCTTTACATCCGCAATCACCGTTCGCTTCCGGATTATCACGAGGCAATCGTAACGTTTGCAGATGGTCAGAAAGTACGTTACCGCGTTCCGGTTTTGCAGGCGAAAAGATACACGGTGGATCGGATTTTTGAAAAACGGCTGCTGATTCTGCTTCCGTATCATATCTTACGATATGAACATTTTTTGAAGCACAATGGAACGAATTCGAAAAAAGTGAAGCATCTGCTGGACGATTTCCGGGAGATCAACCGAAGGTTAGAGGACGCGTCCGAAAAAGAACAAAAGTCACATCTTTATATGGATATGATTGTTTTAATTGAGAAAATCGCAGATTATATTATCCCACAGGATAATGCTATCAGGAAAGGATTGGGTGAGATTATGGGTGGTAAGATTTTGAAGTTACGGTCTGAAGAATTGCTGGAACAGGGCGAAGCCAGAGGAGAAGCCAGAGGCAGAATCGATGCAATTCAAAATATGATCAAATATAACGTTCCAAAAGAAAAAATTTTACTGGATTACACTTCAGATGAATACGAAGAGGCATTAAATTCTATGCCAGT
>OLGE01002523.1_pt1 | contig 15988 bp, 14 predicted proteins | sample 1605151 | NCBI WGS metagenome assembly OLGE01 (sample SAMEA3888912, study PRJEB22519) | human gut metagenome | biome: human gut; feature: human-associated habitat; material: faeces | place: Denmark | collected 2010
CGTGTTCAAGAGCCTTATGGAAAAAGCGTTCAGAGAGGTGGAATATTGATGAAAAACACTTCCGTGCCTATTCACAGAAAAAGCGTAACGAAAAGAACCGGCATAGACAAAGTTTTCAGAATCATAGGCATTATAATCATGTCTTTGCTTTCTTTGTCTTACGTTTATATGTATCTCTGGCTTCTTCTGAACTCTTTCAGAACATCGGGAAACTTCATTATCGACTCGTTTAAACTGTTCGATTTCGGAAACTTCACGCTCGATAACTACAAAACGCTTTTTACCGTGCAGATTGCGGGATCTTCGAGAAATCCCGTCTACCTTCACGATACGATTATAACGACGGTGGTTCTCGTCGTAGGGCAGGTTGCTCTTGCTATAACCATTCCCGCGTTTACCGCATATATAATCGCGAAATACGAGTTTAAGTTGAAAAACATTATTTATAACGTATCTATAGTGTCGTTCATAATCCCGACAGTCGGAAGCATCGCGACGACCTACCGCCTTATGATGAAATTGCATCTTTTGAATACTTATTTCGGCATTTTTCTCATGGCGGCGGGCGGATTCGGTCTTGGTTTCCTTCTTTTCAAAAACTTCTTCGCGGCAATCCCGTGGGAATACGCAGAAAGCGCGTTCTTGGACGGAGCGACCGATCTCGGCGTGTTTTTGAAAATTATGTACCCGCAAGCGGTACCTATTTTGACGGCTATCGCGATAACGGCGTTTATCGGTTGCTGGAACGATTATAACACTGCTTACGTGTTTATGCCCAACAGACCGACGATATCGCTCGGCGTAAGCCAATTGTACACGAAAATGGAAGGAAAATTGCTTCTGCCCGTCGCGTTTGCCGGCATGACCGTGCTTGCAACCGTTTCGCTTATAGTATTCACGATATTCAATAAACTCATAATGAGTAATTTCTCTGCGGGAGGGCTTAAAGGTTAATATGAACAGCAAAAACAAAATAATATCGGTCGCGCTTGCCGCGGGAATGATTTTTTCGCTTGCGGCGTGCGACAATCAATCAAATAACGGCGCAAACAGTGAAAACAAAGAAGATTATATGATTCTTAAAACCGAGTATAACGGCGCGAACGTCGATACCGTAGCCGAGCAATATCTTGACTATGTCAAAACTTCCGAAAGTTCGAAAGAAGCGGAAATCCTTACGGAATATACCGGAACGGCTATGGCGCAGAATTTCACGATAAGTTGGGAGTCGGACGGCAGTTCGCAATATGCGGTATATCTTGCGGATAACGAACGATTCGAAAACAAGAAGGTTTATTTAACGACAAGAGAAAGATGCAACCTCGGCGGAACTCTTATTCCCGGGACGACATATTACTATAAAGTCGTCGGAGAAAACAAGGAAACGAAAATCGACAGTTTTAAAGTCGACGATAACGGCGTGAGACCGATAACGGTCGGCGGCGCTGCAAACGTCCGCGATCTCGGAGGATGGAAAGCCGACGGCGGAATTATCGCTTACAATCTGCTTTATCGCGGAGGTAAAATCAATGACGGGCAGAATTGCGCTCTCGACGAAAACGGTCTCGACGTGATGAAGAATACGCTTGGAATAAAAACCGAAATAGATTTGCGTTTTGCAAATATAGACGACGGCGGGCAAACCGAAAGCGTGTTAGGCAAAGACGTAAAATACGTCAAAGCGCCTTTTCACGCATATAACTACATTCTTCCCGAATTCAGCCATTATGGTGAAAACGACAGAAGTTATCTGGAAATATCAGCTTCGTCATTAAAAACGATATTCGACGTTTTGGCAGACGAAAAAAATTATCCGATATACTTTCATTGCAATGCCGGAGCGGACAGAACGGGAACGTTGGCTTTTTTGATAGAATCCGTTTTAGGCGTAAGCGAAAGCGATATGACGAAAGATTTCGAACTTACCAGCTTTTCAAGTTGCGGTCCGAGATATCGCGGTAAAATCAAAAACGGTCAATTCGTAAACGGCGTAATGCAAGACGACTCGAGCAATTTCGTCGCGTTCGGATATTTTCTCGAAAGAATTAAAGCGGTTTATTGCGGCGACAACGAAAGTCTTAATGCCGGCGCGGTAAATTATCTGAAGGCTGTATGCGGCGTTACCGAAGAAGAATTTTCGGCAATCAGAAAAATACTGATAAAAGGAATGGTAAACGATGAAGTTAAATAAAATTTTGTCCGCCGCGCTTGCCGCGGGAATGATCTTTTCGCTTGCGGCGTGCGGCGGAGACAACGGAAACAGCGATAAAGGAAACAATAGCGGAATGACTAAGATTATTTTACCCGATTACGATTTGAAAAAAGACGACTACGAACTCACGATAAGCGGATGGCTTATTCCGTCCGATCTTAACGAAACAAACGTTAAATGGATTAACGAATCCGGCATAAGCACGCTTTTTGCAATCGGCGCGGGTGACGGAGTGCAGAGTTTTCATTCTTACGACGAAAAAGCCGAAAAAACATTGACTCTTCTCGGAAACAACGGCGTTAAAGTTTACGTCAATCCCGGCGTTTCCGACGGCGCGGCGTACCGTAAGATTTCCGAATTCAAACAAAGCGACGCAGTTCTCGGAATATGCGTGGACGAACCGAATAAATCGCAAATGACGTCTATGGCGGCGCAAGTCGATTGGTGGAATCAAAATTCCGACGGCAGAAACTTTTACTCGAATCTGTTCCCTTCTTTCGCGCAAGTCGTTCAGAAAGAATTCGACGGCGTTTATTCCGATTATCTCAAATTCTATTGCGATAACGTGCTTTCAAAACTTACTTCCGGCGAAAAATGGCTTTCCGCCGACAGATACCCTCTTACGTATAACGAAAACGGCGAAAAGTGTCTTGACGATAACTGGCTTTTCGACGTGCAGACCTTAGCGAAAGTCGCAAAACAATACGAAAATATAAAAACGAACTTTTTCATACAGACAATGCCTTACGGAATCGACGAGGACGGCAATGCAAGCGGCGCGATCTACGGTTCCAGAGACAGAGTTCCGACTTACGAGGACGTTCGTATGCAGGAGTACGCTTTGATGGCGTTCGGTTACGACGGTATTTCATGCTTCTGTTATGCAAGCCCGCTTGTCGGATTCGAATTTGCGGCAAGTCAGGAAGCGATGATAAGTCGTGCGGGCGAAAAAACGGATATTTACGAAAGCGTTAAAAAGGCGAACGGCGAATTGCTCGCTTTCGACCACGTTTTGCTTCAATTCGACTGGATCGGAACTTTCACTAACGACGCCGGACACACAACAACCGGTAAAGACAGAACGACGAACACTTCGTTCCAATTTCTTTCGAGATTGTCTTTGGATAGCGTTCCGTCCTTAAAAGAAGTTACGACTTCTCAAGACACCCTCTTCGGATATTTTAACGACGAGGACGGTAACGACGGAATTATGGCTGTAAATTACAACGAAACGTCGCTTAATCTTACCGACGAAATCGCTCTTACGTTCGACGGCTCGAAATACAACAAAGCCGTTTGTTATATCGGCGGAGAAAAGGTTATAAAAACCCTTAATAAAGGCAAACTCAATTTAACTCTCGGCGTAGGCGAAGGCGTTTTCATTATCCCCTTTGCGGAATAACAACTTCTTGAAAATCCGAATATCTGTGTTATCCGCGCCCCCTCGTCGGGTAAGCGGATGCCCGATATCCGACAGATTCGAAATATTATAACGGGAGAAAAAATAAAAAAATTTCTTATAAAAAGAAATTTGGTTCGTTTTGATTATAGGTTTGATTATTTTTTATGTCACTGGTATTTTGAATGCTGTCAGTGACTTTTGTTATATTGTTAGTTTGCTTAGAATTATTATTAATACTTACATCTGTTTCATCTTTAAAAATGGATGCTACTTTTAACATTGATTTCATATTGTTCATCATTGGTCCTACTTCTTTTACTATTGGTATTGCTTCTCTTACTACTCCTAATGTTTTTGATGTGTTATTAAGTAGTGATGACCAGTTAATGCCTCTAGATGCTCCTGCTACTGCTCTGGTATTTCCTAAACCTAATAGTGATTTAAGTCCCGAACCTAGAGAAGAAGTTCTGGCAACTGCAGGCATACTATTCATTCTTAAACCACTATTCATTATAGGTGCATATGACATATTAGGAATTACAAATGGACCACCGATATAATTTCCATACATATATAATACCTCCTTCTAAAATAATATATGAAAATAATAAAAAAAAGTTAAAAAAGTTAAAAAAATGTGTTATAATTGAATATAGAATAGGTGATATATGTATGAATAATAATACAGTTAATGGTTCTTTTGTTTCAAGTAAACAAACGGTATCTGGAGATACTGCTGTTGCAAAAGAAAAAACTAGATATAAATATGTTGCTTTTGATAAAAATGGTAAACAAGTAAAAGGTTATTTTGATGCGTTTAGAAGATTAGATGTTGAATCATTTTTGACTGCACAAGGTTATAAGATAGCTGAAATTAAACCGGTTAAAATAAGTAAACTTGGTGCTATGCTTACATTCTCTAATGAGATGCGTTATAAAGAATTAGTTTTCTTCTTGACACAGTTATCTACATATATTAAATCTGGTATTCCACTAGCGGATGCTATAATTATATTAGAAAATCAAACTAATAAAAAAAAGAAAAAAGATTTATTTAAGAGAATTAGTTATGAATTAAATACTGGTGCTAATTTTAGTGAAGCTTTAGCAAGACAAGGAAACGTCTTTCCTAAGTTATTAATCAATATGCTTAAGACTTCTGAATTGACAGGAAATTTAACTGAGGCATTAGATGATATGGCTGCCTATTATAAAACAGCTGATTCTAATAGAAAACAAATCATATCTGCTCTTACTTATCCTAGCGTGGTACTAGTTATTGCAATAATTGTATTAACTTTCTTACTTATATTTGTTGTACCACAATTTGAAGGAATATTTGAACAATTGGGGGCTGATTTACCTGGAATTACTGTGTTCTTGATCTCTTTGAGTGCATTTGTTAAGAAAAATATTATTAAAATTGTTTTAGCTTTAGCTGCTATTATAGTGATTATTATTGCTATGTATAAAAACATTAGAAAGTTTAGGTATTTGGTTCAATATATTGCTATGCATATACCTGTAATTAAAGATGTTTTAATTGATAATGAAGTTGTTATGTTTACTAAAACATTTTCATCACTAATTAAACATGATGTATTTATTACAGATAGTATTGAGATGCTTGGTAAAGTTACAAATAATGAGATTTATAAAGGTATAATTAAGGAAGCGGTTACTAATTTAAGTACAGGGGCAGGACTATCTAAGGCTTTTGAAAATAAATGGGCTTTTCCTAGAATAGCTTATGAAATGTTACTTACTGGTGAGAAAACAGGTAGACTTGGTCCAATGATGGAGAATGTTGCTTTGTATTATGAGGAAGAACAAAAGAATTTGGTTCAAAGACTTAAAAGTTTGATTGAACCAGTTATGATTATTCTTCTTGCTGTAATAGTTGGTGTTATTTTGATGGCAATATTTATTCCAATGTTTAGTATGTATAGTAATATTTTATAGGTGATGTCATGATTGAGTTTTATATTTATACAATAATGTTTATATTTGGTAGTGTAATGGGAAGTTTTCTTAATGTGTTAGCGGTTAGATTATCAAATAATGAATCTATTTTATATCCTAGAAGTCATTGTCATAATTGCAATCATAGACTTAGATGGTATGAACTAATACCAATAGTATCATATGTAATTCAAAAGGGTAAAAGTAGATGCTGTCATACAATAATACCGATAAGTTATTTAGTAGTAGAAATTGTAACTGCAGCATTATATTGTACAGCATATCATTCTTTTGGCTTTAGTTATGAACTAGTTATTAGTTTGATATTTATATCTGCTCTTATTGTTATTATTGTTAGTGATATTGAATATATGATTATATTAGATGAGATAATTGCGGTATCTTGCATACTTATAATAGTTCTTGATTTAATATTTTTTGGTTTAGATTTTACTGTGGATAAAGTTGTTGCTGGTATACTTGCTTTTGTTACAATGTATTTTATAAAAATAATAGGAGATCATTTATTTAAAAGGGAAAGTATGGGTGGAGGAGATATTAAACTGATGTTTTTGTTTGGAATAGTTATTGGTTATCCTTTATCAATATGTGCGATATTTTTAGCAACATTTATTGCTTTTCCAATTGCTATTTATTTACTGTTAAGTAGAAAAGATACATTAATTCCTTTTGGACCATTTTTAGCAATGGCTGCAGTATTAATTCATATATCTAAAATAGATATAAGTAGTATTTTAAATGTAATTATAAAATAGGAGGTAGTTATGGAAAAAAGAATATCAATGAAAACGTTTTATTTGATAGGTATAATTAGTATTGGATTAATTGGACTAGCGGTTGGTTCTACATATGCTATGTTTACTGCTAGTGCTGAAATTAATAATCCGATATCATTATCTTCTAATTTAACTTCGGATAATGATGTTATTGAGACATTTGATGTGGTTATAAAACCTTATTCTACTGCTAGTAAAACTGTTAAAGTAACTAATAGTACAAGTAGTACGGCTAATTATACGATTTGGTATTTAGATTATGGTGATAATGTTAGTTTTGGTACTTCTGGTAGTAGTACTTCTGGTTCAATAGCTTCTAGTGGTTCTGTTTCAACATTAGTTACTATTAGAAATAATACATCTTCACCAGTTACTATTACAATAGGTGTTTCTACTAGTCTTGGAAGTATTGTTTTGGGTGATGATATGCAAATTATTCCTAATCAATCATTACCTGGTAATGTTGTTAATCAAAATGCTGCTGCTTATATAACTAATCTTTATAAGGTTTCAGATAAAGAAACTGTAACTAATAATAGTATTACATATAATACTGTTCCTAGTAGAAGTCTTATGAATGATAGAAAAGGTGGTACTACTTCATTAGATAATGGAAATGTAAGATATTATGGTGCTAATCCTAATAACTACGTATATTTTAATTGTAGTAATTATTCTAATCAATCATCTAGTACTTGTGAAGTTTGGAGAATAATAGGGGTATTTAAAACAGATGATGGAACAGGTAATATCGAAAATAGAATAAAACTAATAAGAAATGAAAGTATTGGAAATAAATATTGGGATACAAGTAATTCAAATAATTGGGCTAGACCAGCAACACTAAATACAGAACTTAATACAACATATCTAAATAGTTTAGATAGTACATCACAAAGTATGATAGGAAATGCTAAATATTATTTAGGAGGGTATAATGATTCATTAAGAATTCAAAAAGATGTAATGTATCAAAATGAAAGAAAAATAATCGGAAGTACATATTATAATGGATCAAATCCAAATAGTTGGACAGGAAGGCTAGCACTTATGTATGCCAGTGACTATGGCTATGCAGCGAGTGATGAGTGCAAGCAAACACTAAACAACTATAATAATACAACGTGTACAAACAATAACTGGTTATTTATTAACAATGCTTATCAATGGTTATTACCTCAGAATGGCGACTACAGTAACTTTGTGTCCACTGCCGTTTCAGGCGGGGGAGTGGGCAGCGACGCCAATGTCAGCAGTAACAAGTTTGCGGTTCGGCCAGTTTTATATTTGAAATCTTTCGTACAAATCACCGGAGGAAAAGGAACTTCAACTGATCCATATGTAATAGGTATAAATCAAAAAGATACAAGTGGAGCAAATACACCAGTACTTGCAAGTAATATGATTCCTGTATATTATGATGATTCAAAAAATGTGTGGAAATGTGCTGATAAAGATAATAAAGATAGTCTAACTAGATGGTATCATTATGATTATAATATGTGGGCTAATGCTGTTACCATAAATTATAGTGATAGTTCTATAAAAAATAAATATTTTAATTCTGATGGTACTTTAAAAATAAAACCAGGAGAGGAAGTATTAATGGATGATATAACAACAATGTGGGTATGGATACCAAGGTTTAATGCAACTACACCAAGTAATTATAATGGAGGTACACAAGCAAAACCTAATGCAATAGATGTAACATTTGTCAAACAAAATGAAACAGCAATTGATGCATTTACATTTGGAAATAAAGAGTTAAGTGGATTTTGGTATGGTAAATTTGAAATCAGTCATACAACTTTAACATCAAGTGAAACAAATGATAATTTAGGGTGTAATAATGAAACATGTAGTAATGCCAATGGAATAATAATAAAACCAAATGTAACAAGTTTAACGAGAAATAATGTAAGCAATTTCTTTTATGCTTCAAGAAGTATGGAACAAACAGGAAATAGTTTTGGATTTGTAAGTAGTGAAGTAGATACGCATATGAGTAAAAATAATGAATGGGGAGCAGTAGCATACCTAACACATAGTATCTATGGAAGATGTACAAACAGTACAACATGTACTGAAGTCGGAATAAATAATAATGAAGGTTATATAACAGGATATGGAGCACCAGCAGGAAGTTCCAATTCTGTAACAAATGGAGCATATAATACAACATTAGGAAAAGATGCTTCAACAACAAAGAATATATATGGAATATATGATATGAGTGGTGGTCGCTACGAATATGTCATGGGAGTATATAATAATGCAAAAAGCAGTTCAGGATTTAATAGTTTACCAGATAGCAAATATTATAATAATTATATAACAACTGAATATCAAGGACATGCATTGTATGGTACAAAAGGATGGTATTATGATGGCAATGATGTTCTTGACACAATTAAGTCGTGGTATACTCGTGGTGGAGTATATAATAGTGGAGCATCTGCGGGAGTATTTAATTATTACACATATTATGGAGGAGCAGCATATTATTCAACTCGTTTTGTAATAACAAATGAATAATAATTAAAGATGAATTTTAATGTTCATCTTTTAATTTACAAAAATTTGACATGTTCTCTTTGAAAAAAAATAAATTTAGTTTATAATAAATATAGATACTTAAGAAGGATGGTAATGATATGAAGAAAAATAATACAACAGAACAGATTTTAGAAAAGATATATAATTATTCTTTAGAAGAAATAATGGGAGAAAGGTTTGGAAGATATAGTAAATATATTATTCAAGATCGTGCAATACCGGATGTAAGAGATGGATTAAAACCTGTTCAAAGAAGAATACTTTATGCAATGTATATAGGTCATAATACTTATGATAAACCTTATCGTAAAAGTGCTAAAACAGTTGGAGATGTTATAGGTAGTTTCCATCCACATGGTGATACAAGTATATATGATGCAATGGTAAGACTTTCTCAAGATTGGAAAATTAAAAATCCAATGATTGATATGCATGGTAACAATGGTTCAATTGATGGTGATAGTCCTGCAGCATATCGTTATACTGAGGCAAGATTATCTAAAATATCAAGTGAACTTTTAAAAGATATTGAAAAAAATACAGTTAAATTTGCTCCAAACTTTGATGATACAGTTATGGAACCAACTGTTCTTCCTGCTAAATTTCCTAATTTACTTGTAAATGGAACAACAGGAATAAGTGCAGGTTATGCTACAAATATTCCACCACATAATTTAGGAGAAATAATTGATGCTTGTATTAAAAGAATTGATAGTCCTAATTGTAGAGTTGAAACAATTTTAGATATAGTAAAAGGACCTGATTTTCCAACGGGAGGAATATGTCTTGATAAACAAGGAATAATTAATGCCTTTACAACAGGTCGTGGAAAAGTTGTTGTACGTTCTAAAATACATGAAGAAGAAAGTAAAGGCAAATTATCTTTAGTAGTAACAGAAATACCTTATGAAGTATTAAAAGTAAATATTGTTAAAAAAATTGATGAAATTAGAATAGATAAAAAATTAGATGGACTTCTTGAAGTAAGGGATGAATCAGATAAAGAAGGTCTAAGAATAGTAATAGATATTAAAAAAGATGCTAATAAAGATCTTATTTTAAATTATTTATATAAAAATACTGAACTTCAAACATCATATAATTATAATATGATAGCAATAGTTAATAGATGTCCTAAACTTTTATCATTAATTGATATAATAGATGCTTATATTCTTCATTTAAAAGAAGTATTAACTAATCGTACTAAATTTGATTTAGATCATGCTAAACTACGTTTTCATATTGTGGAAGGTTTAATAAAAGCAATAAGTATACTTGATGAAGTTATTCGTGTAATTAGAGCAAGTAAAAATAAAAGTGATGCTAAAGAAAACTTAGTTAAAGAGTTTGATTTTACTATTGAACAGGCTGAAGCTATTGTAACTTTACAATTATATCGTTTAACTAATACTGATATTACTTTACTTGAAGATGAATTAAAAGATTTAAATTTAAAAATAGAAACATATAATAAAATATTAACGGAAGAAGAAGCTTTAAAATATATAATGAAAAAAGAATTAAAAGCTATTAAAGATGAATATGATGTTCCTAGAAAAACGGTAATTGAAGATCATCTTGAAGAAATAAAAATAAATGAAGAAGATATGATTACAAAAGAAGATGTTGTTGTTTTAATCACTAAAGATGGTTATGTAAAAAGAACATCAAAAAGAAGTTATAATTCAAGTAATGATGAACCTTTATTAAAAGAAAATGATTATGTTTTAGGATTATATGAACTAAATACAATTGATACAGTACTTATTTTTACTAATTTAGGTAATTACTTATATTTACCAGTTCATGAAATACCTGATATTAAATGGAAAGTATTAGGTAAACATATTAGTAATATTATAAAATTAGAAGAAAATGAAAAAATAGTAAGTATTATTCCAGTAATTGATTTTAATATAAATAAAGAAGTAGTAATAGCAAGTAAACTTGGAATGATTAAAAAAACACCATTAAAGGAATTTAAAGTTAGTAGATATTCAAAAGCAATTTCATGTATGAAATTAAAAGATAATGATGAAGTAATTGATGCTAAACTTAATAACTTTAATGATATAATGATATCAACATCATCATGTTATAGTTTATGGTTTGATGAAAGTGAAATACCATCATCTGGTATAAAATCAAGTGGTGTAAAATCAATGACACTTAAAAATGATGAAGTTGTTTCAATGAATATATTTGATAAAACTTTAGAATATGTAACAATCTTTACAGATAATAAAACTGCTAAAAGGGTAAAATTAGAAGATTTTGAAAAATCAACTCGTGCAAGAAGAGGTCTTTTAATTCTTCGTGAAGTTAAAACTAATCCATATAATATTAAAAATGTCTTTATAACAAATACTAAAGCATTATTTGGACTTAGATTTAATGATTATATAGAAACAATTAAAAATACAGATTTACCTATTCTTGATAGATATAAAACAGGAACTACTATTTCAAAAGAAAAATATATTGATGTATTTGAAATACAAAAATTAATTTCAAAAGAAAAAACAGAAGAAAATAAAGAAGAAGTAGAAAGAACTGTTATAAAAGAACCAACACAAATATCATTATTAGAAATTGATGATGAACTTAGAAAAGTTGATGATATATTAAATTTATAAAACAAGTAACATTTACCTACTAAAAGCATATATTTTAGTAGGTGATTTTTATGTCTTTGGATAATTTTAAAAATTTTGTAAAAGAAAATCCTAAACTTGCTAATTTTGTAAGAAATGGTGATATGACTTGGCAAAAGTTTTATGAACTTTATGATTTATATGGGCCTTTTCATGATATATGGAATAAGTATTTAGGTATAACAACAAATGGTGTATTTTCTTTTAAAGATATGTTTAATGTTTTTAAATCATTAGATATGAATGAAGTACAAAAAGGAATTTCTTCTTTACAAAAAGGAATAGGATACGTTCAAGATTTTATTAATAATCGTGAAACAAAAGAAAGTGATACTAAAAAGTCTTCTTATGAACCTAGACCTATTTTTAAGAATTTTGATGATTAATGAATGTAGATATTCAATATAGATTAAAATCTAATCCAAATGATATAAAATATTTAAGAGAAAAGTCATATTGGTATAAGTTTTTAAATAGAAATAAAAACTATTTTAAACAATTTGAAGAAGAAATGAAAAAAGAATATAAATTAACTCCAGAAGATAAAATAAATAAAATGGCTAATAGTATTAATATGTTGTCAAAATTTATAGATATATTACAATAATATCTATTTTTTTTTATATTTTTATTGTATAATAAATTTATAAGATAAAGGTGTGTGTAATATGAATAATAAAGGAATGGCAATAACAACAGTTATTTATTCAATAATTCTTCTTTTATCACTTTGTATGTTTTTAGCACTTGGAATATTAAGAAGTGAATATACAAATGATAAACAATATATATTAGATTTAAGAGAAGAATTAAATGATTGGTTAAAAGGTGATGAAGAAAGTTATGGTGTTGATAAAATTATTAAACAAACTGGTAATAAAGATAATAGTGGGTTGTATACAATAACACATCCTGCTGATAGCACACTTCAAATAGGAGCAACAGAAAGTATAACAGAATATAGATATCGTGGAAAAGTTCCAAAAAATTATGTAACATTTAATAACGAAGTATGGAGAATAATAGGGGTATTCCCAGTTGATGATGGAAATGGAAATATCGAAAACAGAATAAAATTAATAAGGAATGAAAGTATAGGAGATAAATTTTGGGATGGAAGTGTTTCAAATAATTGGGCTAGACCAGCAAAAATAAATACAGAACTTAATACAACATATTTAAATAGTTTAGATAGTACATCAAAGAGTATGATAGGAAATACAAAATATTATTTAGGTGGGTATAATAATTCATTACGAATTAAAAAAGATGTAATGTACCAATATGAAAGAAAAATAAGTGGTAGTGACTATTATAATGGATCAAATCCAAATAGTTGGGTAGGAAAGCTGGCACTTATGTATGCCAGTGACTATGGATATGCAGTAAGTGATGAGTGTACACAAAATTTAATTGGCTATGTTGATGCTACATGTAAAAACAATAACTGGTTATTTAAAGGTAATAATGAGTGGATGTTGCCTCAGGAAGCCATCGGTATTAACCATGTGTTCATTGTCTGTTCAGATGGGCATGTCGACAACTACGGTGTCAACAGCAACATGTTTGCCGTTCGGCCAGTTTTATATCTAATATCTTCCGCACAAATCACCGGGGGAAATGGAACTATAGGTTCACCATATAAACTTAGTATTTAAAAATTTAGGAGGGAAATATATGAAAAAAATAATAAATAAAAAAGGATTTACTTTAATTGAATTACTTGCTGTAATATCAATATTAGCTATAATTGCTGTTATAGCAACTCCTAATATTGTTACACTTGTAGATAATAGTAAAAAGCAAGAGTTTGTAACTGATGCTATATCATTTACATCTAAAGCAGTTTATAAATATAAATTTGAAAAGTATGAAGATTTATTTACGGTAAAAGGTAATTGTAAAATTATTACATTAAGGAATACAGGAATAGAAGCAAAAACAGATCCGGATGGTAATAATTATGATTTAGATAACAGTATAATAAAAATATGTGAAGAAGAAAATAATGGTTTAAAAGAAAAAGTAAGCTATATTTTAATTAAATCTACTACAACAGAAACAGATAAAAGAGTTCGTGGTATATTTGATAATAATTCTAGTGACAAAACTGTTAAAGTTGATAGTCTTGGCACAAAGGATGTTTTAGATTTAAAAGATTTAAAATAAACAGACATTTTTTGACAAAATATCTAATTTTTTATTGCAAAGAATAAATTTTAATGATAAGATTAAATTGTATAAAATAAGGAGGAAAAGAATAATGAAAAAGTTAAACAAGAAAGGTTTTACTTTAATCGAATTATTAGCAGTTGTAGTTATATTAGCTATACTTGTTACTGTATCAGTTCCTGCAGTAGTAAAATATTTAGGAACAGCAAGAAGGGAAACATATGCAACTAATGCTTTAAGAGCAATTGATGCAGCAAAAAATGATTATGTAAATAAAGGTTATACAGGAGTTAAATACTATACTTTAGATGAAACAGATCATGATGCTACTGAAAGAAATTCTGATGGAAGAATTTATTTAAATGATTTATTAGATAAAAAATTAAACAACAGTCCATATGGTGAAAAACTAGTTACTGGTTCAACTGGTTCTTATGTAAAAGCTGAAAGTACATATGATGCTGCTACAAGACAAACTACAACAACTTTCTCAATTTGTTTAGTAGATACTGCTGGTAATGCTGTTGCATCTGCAACTACAAGTAATGACAAGATTACAGCATTAAATCTTATTGATGAATCAACACTATCTGCTGATAATACTTATGCTAATGTTCATGTATCTTCTGGTGTACTTGTTTGTCCAACTATTCCAGAATAGGATTAATTTAAAAATTAAATATGGCAAAGCCATATTTTTTTTGTTATAATTAAAATTATGAGGTGGTAATTTATGTTAATAATAGGAAGTCATGTTGGGTTTAAAAAAGATACTCAGCTTTTAGGAGCACTAGATGAAACACTTAGTTATAATGGTAATGCTTTTATGTTTTATACAGGAGCACCACAAAATACAGTTCGTATGCCTTTAAATGATGATTTAACTTTTAAAGCGTTAGAAAAAATGAAAGAAAATAATATTTCTTTAGATAATGTTGTTGTTCATGCTCCATATATTATAAATTTAGCTAATAATAAAGATTTAGATAAATATAATTTTTCAATTAATTTTTTAAAACAAGAATGTAATAGATGTGCTGATCTTTTTGTAAAAAAATTAGTTCTTCATCCTGGAAGTCATGTTGGATGTGGCAATGATATTGGTATTAATAATATAATTAATGCATTAAATGAAGTATTAAAAGAAAGTGATACAATAATTCTTTTAGAAACAATGGCAGGAAAAGGAACAGAAGTTGGTAAAACACTTGAAGAAATTAAACAAATAATTGAGGGTGTTATTTATAAAGATAAGATAGGAATATGTCTTGATACATGCCATTTATCTGATGCAGGATATGATGTTAGTAAATTTGATGAAATACTTGATATTTTAGAAAACTATAATCTTTTAGATAAAGTATTGTGTATTCATATAAATGATAGTAAAAATATTCGTGGAAGTCATAAAGATAGACATGAAAATATTGGATATGGAACTATTGGTTTTGATAATCTTATAAATATCATTTACAATAAAAGATTAGAACAAATCCCTAAAATACTTGAAACACCATATATAAATGATTTACCACCATATAAAGAAGAAATAGAAATGATTAAAAATAAAAAATTTAATCCTAATTTAAAATAAAATGGATAAAAAAATATTTTTTGTAAACATTAATAAAAGGAAATGAAGATTAGTTCATTTCCTTTTTATATAAATTATAAAGTTCAATTACTTTTTCATATGTTTTTATATCTATTTTTTCTTTTAATAGTTTAAATACTTCATTTGGATTACCTTTATATACAATTTTCCAATATTTCTTAGCCATATCTAAAATAACTATCGCATCTTTTTCGTTTAAATAAATATTATTATTCTTTGCATAGTTTTTTAAATCATCAATTTTTAAAGAATTTATATAATTTTCTATTAATATTTCTTTAATATATATCACCAATATAATTATATGTAAGTTTTTTTAAAATTTGTTTAAAATAATAATATGAAAACAAAGAAAAATAAAAGAAGAAACAATTATTTTAAAATAACAGAGGCTTCTGTCCAGTCTTTGATTGTTTTATCTGCAACTAATGACAGATCTGACCAAAACTCATAGCCGCTTTCATCATATACACCTATCGTATAAAAGCCTGCTTGCTTTGCCGTCTTTGCTGCCTGTAGGGAATCTTCAAAAACAGCTATTTCGGAGGGGGCCGAGCCTAACCGATGGGCCGCTTCATAAAATGCATCAGGGTGGTCTTTTCCTGCGCCGAC
>OLGE01002532.1_pt1 | contig 15952 bp, 9 predicted proteins | sample 1605151 | NCBI WGS metagenome assembly OLGE01 (sample SAMEA3888912, study PRJEB22519) | human gut metagenome | biome: human gut; feature: human-associated habitat; material: faeces | place: Denmark | collected 2010
GCCGCCGCATCGCGCGCCGGCGCCGCCGGGGCCGCCGCCCGTGCGACGGCGATCTGGTCCCGCGCGATCACGTGCCCCTTCTTCGCCCACGGCGCATCGTCCCGGAGCGCGAAGGAGACGTTGAGAAGGTATTCGCAACCGGGCTTCCGCGCGTAGGCGCGCACGCCGGCGGGGAACGGCACGCGCACCTTCGCGGCGGGGGGCACGTCCGGCACGTCCCACGCGCCGCCCGCGACCTTCACGCCGTCCTCCAGCAGTTCCCAGTTCGCGGCGAAGCGGTTCAGCGGCGTGAACGCGAAGCGGTTCCAGATCTGCAGGATCCCGTCCGCCGCCTTCCCCTTCCCGGCCTCTTCGACCCGCTCCACCTTCACGTTCCGGTGGACGTGGCCGACCTCGACGAGCTTGGGGGTGACGTTGCGTTCGGCGTCGAGGATGCCGTTCGCGCAGAAGTTCCCGTCGTTCGGCTGTTCGTCGTGGTCGCCGCCGTAGGCGAGGTAGCGCTGGCGGCGGCCGTCGGGGCCCGTGCGGTCCGTCTCGACCCACACGGCCTGGTCCACCCAGTCCCAGATGCAGCCGCCCGTCAGGGAGGGCGAGGCGTAGAAGGCGTCCCAGTATTCCGCGAAGTTGCCGAGCGCGTTGCCCATGCTGTGGGCGTATTCGAAGAGGAAGCTGCACTTGGCGCGGCGGCCGCGCGCCACCACGTCCGCAACCGACGGATAGCCGGGGCCGTCGATGGGGAAGCGCTCGCAGTCCTGGCGGTAGCAGGTCGGGCGCGTCGCGTCCACCGCGCGGCACGCCGCGTCGACGAGGTCGAAGGTGGGGCCCTGCCCGGCCTCGTTGCCCCAGCTCCAGGAGAAGACGCAGGGCAGGTTGCGCCAGTTGACCACCATGTCGCGGCAGCGGTCGATGTGCGCCTGGGTCCAGCTCGGCGGCGAGGCGAGGCAGGCGACGCCGTAGCCCATGCCGTGGCTCTCCACGTTCGCCTCCGCCTGCACGTAGAGGCCGTAGCGCGCGCAGAGGTGGTAGAAGTAGGGGTCGTTCGGGTAGTGCGCCGTGCGGACCGTATCGATGTTGTACCGCTTCATGAGCAGCACGTCGCGCAGCATCTCCGCGCGCGTCACGGCGCGTCCGTTGACGGGCGAGGCGTCGTGGCGGTTCACGCCCTTGAACTTCACCGGCTTCCCGTTCACGTGGAGCGCCCCGTTCGGCATCAGCTCCGTCTTCATGAACCCGACCTTCGCGGCGCGGATGTCGGGGGCGAGACGGGGCTGGGCGGGCTGGGTCTGGAGGACGAGCGTGTAGAGGCAGGGGTCCTCGGCGGACCAGAGGCGGGGCGTGGGCAGGGCGCAGGCGAAGTCGAGGAACGTCCCGTTCTCGCGCTGCCCGGTCCGCTCCAGGTCCGCGACCTTCCTGAACGCGGCGTCGTAGAGGGCGGCCGTGCAGGCGACGGCGCCCGTCGGCGCGCCGGCGAGCCGCCGCAGCTCGACCGCCAGCTTGACCTGGGCGGATTTGAAGTCGGCGGCGAGATCGTAGCGGAAGAAGAAGTCGCGGATCTCGACGGGCGGCGGCGAGAAGAGCAGCACGCTACGGTAGATGCCCGAGAAGCGGAAGAAGTCCTGGTCTTCGAGGTAGGCCCCGTCGCTCCAGCGGTAGACCTCCACGGCGAGCGTGTTGGGCGCGTCGGCGCGGGAGGTGTCCAGGTAGGGCGTGACGTTGAACTCGTGGGCCGTGCAGCTGTCCTCGCTGAAGCCGACCTTCTTCCCGTTCACCCACACGTAGTAGGCGCTGTAGACGCCCTCGAAGCGCAGGAAGACGGGGCGGCCCTTCCAGTCCGCCGGCACGGTGAAGGTGGTGCGGTAGGAGGAGACGGGGTTGTACGCCCGGTCCGTGTACGGCGGCTTGGGCGGGTGCGGGTACTTGATGTTCGAGTACTGGGGCACGCCGAAGCCCTTCATCTCCACGCAGCTCGGCACGTCGATCGTGTACCAGGCGCGGTCGTCGAAGTCCGGCTTCCAGAAGTCGCGCGGACGCTGGTCGGGCGCGCCGCACCAGTTGTAGCGCCACGTGCCGTCGAGCGCCTTCACGTAGGGCGTCTCGGGCAGCTCGGGCGTCAGCGCGGCGGCGGTGGACGCGAGCGGAAACGAGTAGGCGCGGGCCGGCTCCACGTTCACGTAGTTGACGAGTTCGTTCTCCCATTCGGGCGCCTTCTCGGCGGCGCGCTTCGCCGCGACGGCCGCGACCGTCCGCGCGCGCACGTCCGCCCACTGCGGCCCCTTCGTCTCGCGCAGGTCGGTCCAGGCGAGGCGCCCGGCGTCCGACGGGACGGGCTTCAGGCGCGTGTCGATGAAGTGGCGCAGGGCCGCCTCGGTCGCCTGCACGTCCGAGCCGTGGATGCCCATGATGCCGTTGCGGTTCCCGAGCGTCCAGGCCCCCTTCGCGTCCCACGGCTGCGTCGAGACGTAGAAGTCGCCCGCGAACGCCGGCGCGTAGCCGAGCACCTGCACGTCGACGCCCGTCACGCGCTTCACCTCGGCGGCCAGCTCGCGGTACATCGCCTTCGTCGCGGGCGTCTCGTCGGAACTCCCGTGGATCCGGAACGGACGCGGGTCGTTCCGCTCGATCGAGAACGTCTCCGCCCCCGCCGCCGCCATCAGGCAGCACATGCCAACCGTCCACACGCGCTTCATCGCGTCTCCTCCAATCGTTCGGGTGTATAGGTGCGTAGAATCGAAGAGGGGTTGTTTCGGATGCCGTCGGCGAAGTCGCGCAGGGAGGCGGACGCCTCGCGCAGGTTGCCGACGATCTCGGAGATGCCGCCCTGCTCGCCCAGCAGGACCGTGTTGGCGCTCCAGAGGAACGTGCGCGCGTGCCGCGTCACGTCCAGCACGTTGCTCCACGCCTCCACGAAGTCCATCCGGTTGAGCTGGTCGAGGATCTGCTGGGCCGAATCGGCGGCGCTCTGCAGGATGGAGGGCGCAGGGGGGATGACGACGTGGACCGGCCGCCAGCCGTACGCCTTCTCGCCCACGTCAAGCTTCGGATAGTTGAGCTCGATGTGGGAGAGCCCCGTCACGCCCGAGGCGGAGACGGTGGCGTGGAGCCCCCGCTTCACCATGCCCTCCAGCACCTGGCGGGGCGTGCGGTCGTCGCCCATGCGGAAGAGGCGTTGGTCGAGGGCCAGCTCCACGTAGATCTTCCGGCGGTCCTCGGGACGCGCGTCCGCATACTCCGCGCCGATGAAGGAGATCCGCTTCACCGTGCCCACGCGCACGCCGCGCAGGTCAACGGTGCTGCCGACGTCGAGCCCGGAAACGGAATCGTCGAAGAACGTCTCGGCCGGGAAGTCGTGCTGCGCGGAGCGCATGCCGCCGATGTAGACGACCGTCGCCGCGATCAGGGCGACGCCCGCCACGATGAAGAAGCCGATCTTGGCATAGCTGGTCTGGTTCTCGCCGGACATACGCCTACTCCGCCTTGAGGGAACGGCCCATCATCGCCGCGCAGGCCGCCGCCGCGTCGAAATCCTCGTAGCAGAGCGCGTAGACGAGTTCGCAGATCGGCATCTCGACGCCCAGCTTCTTCGCGATCTCGTGGACGACCTTCGCGTTCCAGACGCCCTCGGCGACCATCTGCATCGAGCCGAGGATCGACGCGATCTTCTCGCCGCGCCCGAGGCGCTCGCCGACGGCGTGGTTGCGCGAGTGGACGGACGTGCAGGTGACGATCAGGTCGCCGATGCCCGCGAGGCCCGAAAGCGTCTCCGGCGTGCCGCCGTAGGCGAGGACGAAGCGCTTCATCTCGACGAGGCCGCGCGTGATGAGCGCGGCGCGCGTGTTGTCGCCGTAGCCCATGCCGTCCGAACAGCCGACGGCGATGGCGAGGACGTTCTTCACGGCGCCGCCGATCTCGACGCCGACGGGGTCGGGCGACGTGTAGACGCGGAAAAGCGGCCCCGACCAGATCTCCTGCACGCGCCGCGCACGCGCCGCGTCCGTGCAGGCCGCGACGATCGCCGTCGGGATGCCGCGCGCGACCTCCTCGGCGTGCGTCGGCCCGGCGAGCGCGACAATCGGACCCGTCCCGAGGATTTCCGCGCCGAGGTCCGTCATGCGGCGGTTCGTCTTCTCGCAGAGGCCCTTCGTGATGGAGACGACCAGCATCTCCGGCGTGACGAGCCCCCTGAAGCCCGCCACGACGGACGTAAAGTACTTCGACGGCGGCGCGAGGACGACGACCTCCGCGCCCCTGACCGCCTCCGCGCGGTCGGCCGTCAGCTTCAGGCCGTCCGGGAGCGCGACGCCCTTCAGGAACTTCTCGTTCCGCCGCGTCCGCCGCATTTCCGCGATGTAGTCGGGGAACGCGCCCCACAGCGTCACTTCATGGCCGTAGCCCGCCAGCAGGAGCGCGTTCGCCGTGCCCCAGCCGCCGTCACCGATGACTGCAATCTTCATGTGCGTAGTATAGCATAAGTTGGCGCGCCGCCCTAGCGGACGCGCACGACGACGGGGCGGTGGTCCGACGCGACGGACTCGTCCAGGACCTCGTGCGTGACCGTCTCGAAGCGCGCGCGGTGGCGGCGCGACACCGCGATGTAGTCGAGGCACCGCGCCGGTCCGTTCGCCGGGAACGTGGGCGCGAAGCCCGAGAGGACCGCGAACGGCCCCCGCAGGGCGCGGACGGTCGCGCCCGCCGGGACGTCGTTCCAGTCCCCCGCCAGGAAGAACGGACGCTCCGGATCGATGTACGCGCGGATCTCCCGGACGGCGGCCAGCCGTTCCGCCTCGTCGAGCGAGAGGTGCGTCACCCCGATCCGGAGTTCGGGGAAGTCCGCCACGAGCAGCACCCGCCGCTCCGTCTCCTTGCCCAGGCGCGGCAGCGGCACCAGCCGCACGCGCTGCGGCGCCACGCGCGAAAGGAGGGCCACGCCGTATTCGCCGCCATCGTGGTCGAGCGCCTTGCCCCAGGAGGGGACGAGCCCCGTCGCCTCCGCGAGCGCGGCGAGCTGGTCGACGCCGTTCGCGCGCCGCGTGCCGCGATCCACCTCCTGAAGCGCCACAAAGTCCGCATCCGCGTCCTTGATCACCGCCGCCGCGCGCGCAATGTCCCGCACGCCGTCGAGGCCGCGTCCGGCCCGGATGTTCCAACTCATGAACGTGGTCGAGCGGAACGGCTTCAGGAACATGTCGTTCGCCTTGCCGGTCTCGGACGTGAACGTCTGCCAGACCGGCTCGATCACCTGGCAGCCGGCCAGCCCCAGCGCCGACGCGCAGAGGCCCAGAAACGCGCCGCGCCTCATGGCGTCTCCTTCGCCTCCGCGCGGCCCGGCACGACCACGTAGTCGAGCGGCGGCACCGCGTGCCCCTCGACCGAAACCGCCTGCGCGCCGTAGTTGGCGAGCAGACGCGAACCGTCCGCATAGGTGACGCGCACGACGCCCGGCGCCACCGTCTCGTGCCGCTCCATGAACTGGAACTGCAGCGCGCTGCGGCGGGCGTACTCGTCGCAGCCCGCCTTGATCCACGCGACGCCCTGGCGCATCTTCTCGTCCGTCGTCGCCTCCAGGTCGATCGTGCCCATCGACGGCGGACGCCCCGTCACGAACTGGGAGTGCCAGTAGTAGGTGGGCCGGCCGCCGAACTCCGCGAGCTTCAGCAGGGAGCGGCGGTCCGGGTTCGCCGTGCAGTTGATCATCGTGCGGAACGGCGTGGAGAGGACGATGCCGTGGTAGACGAGCTGCCAGAGGGGCACGTAGTCGTCCACCATCCTGTTGCGCGGCGGCTCGAAGGGCTTCACCCACTGGACGGTAAGGGCGGAGTCGACCGAGCCGATGCAGAAGTCGAACGCCCCCTCGCTCGCGCTGCCGCCGAAGGTCGCGCGCAGCTCGTCGAGGATGTGCGCCTCCCACACGGCGCGCTGGCCGTTGTTCAGGCGGTGGCGCCCGTCGGGACAGGGGAAGAGGCCCCGGCTCGTCGTCACGTCCACGTAGAAGAGCCCCCTGAAGCCGAGCGTCGCCATCTCGGCGCACTGCTTCGGGCAGAACCGCTCGTAGGCGCGCTGGGGGCACATCGTGTAGAGCCGCCCGCCGCCCCAACTCGTCTTGCCCTTCCTGAGCGTGCCGTCCGGGTTCTTCTCGACGACGTACTCGCTGTCCCACGTATCCGCGATCATGTAGCAGTCGCGGAACGAGGAGTGGCCCACGATCTGGTAGCCCGCCGCCTGCGCGTGGCGCACGCAGTCCTTCAGCTTCGCCTCGCCGCCGAGGAACGGCTCCACGGGGAAGATCTGCGGGAAGCGTCCGTCGTGCCCGCCCACGTTCCAGCCAACGAGGCAGAACTCCGCGCCGTCCACGCCCTGCCGCCGGCACTCGTCCACGATCTCCTTCACGCGGTCGAACGTGACGACGGGCCGGACGGGCGGCTCGTTGCGCGTCACCTGGTCCGGCACCGGGCTCGGCACCGGCTTCCACGCCTGGCGGATGCGCACCTCGGGGTGGCGCGCCGCGTAGGCGAGGAGCGGCTGGTCCCTGACGCGCGCCGCGATCGGGCGGCACGCGCCGCGCCCCAGCTGGTAGGCGCGGTAGCGGCGGGCGATGCCCGAATAGTCCGCGTCGTCGCCCGTCAGGAACGTGTACTCCACGGCGATGTCCTCGTAGACGTCGTCCATGAACCGATCAAAGAGGGCGTAGACGCAGTATGCGCCCTTCCTCGCCTCGGCGACGAGCGAGAGGGAGTGGGGCATCCCCGTCACGATCGCGCAGAACGTCGCGCGCGGCGTCTTGAGGCCGTACATCGGCATCGGCACGTGCCAGCCCTCGCGCACGCGCCCGTCCGTCTCGTGGAAGCGGCCGAGCGTGTTGTTCGGGAACACCCAGTAGCCCGCCTCGCCCGTCTTCGCCGTCGCGAAGTCGGGCTTCAGGGCGACGCTCTTCACGCCGGGCGGAATCGCGGCGCGCGGCCAGACGAAGCGGGCCCGGCCGTCCCGGATCTCCAGCGGGCGCGTCTCCCGCACCGTCCGGCCGTCCGCCGTCACCGTCTCCACCGTCATCGTCGCCGTCTGCGCGGCACACGCCCAGACGCACGCCCACGCGCCGAGAACGGTGCCGGCCCGCAGCCTTGTCGCAATCGTCATGCAGTCCATCCCTTCAGGTTCCGGCGCACACTAGAGGAAGAGCATGCTCCAGAGGTTCGCCGTGCCGTAGAGTTCGTCGCGCGAAATGCGGATGAGGAGGCGGTCCATCTTCCCGTCGTGCCAGCTCATGCAGCCGAGGCCGTCGCCGCGCGCGCGCCGCAGGAGGCGCAGCATCACGTGGAGCTTCGCGCTGTCCATCGGCATCATCTTCGCCGCCACCTTCGGCAGGCAGAGCCGCAGCACCGTCGTGGGCGAGCAGAAGAGCGCGTTCGCCGTGGCGGGCAGCGCCCGCGCCTCGGGCAGGATCTTCGCGAGGCGCGCGGCGGGCGGCGCGGCGGGATCGGTGAGGTAGTAGGCCGTCGTGCCGGGGCGGTTGAGCATTCGGAGCGACGCGCGCACGAAGAGGCCGAACTCGGGACCCGCCTTCGCGAACAGGTCCTCGGCGGCCTGGACGTCCGACGGCGTCGTCGTCACGCCGAAGAGCGGCGCGTTCGCCGGCACGCCCCCAAACGCGAGCGCGCCGGGTGGCAGGGGCGGGCGCCGCATCGTGATCTTGCGGGCGGACCCGTGCAGCTCAAGCCCGGCGGGCGTCATGCGCACGGAGAGCTCGCCCTGCGCGAACAGGTCCGAGCCGAAGACGGCCCGCGCCCCGTCGACGTCCATCCGCAGATGGGCGAGGTCCGCGCCGAGCGGACGCGCCCGCGCGGCGGCGGACGCCCCGAACGCATGGGCCGCCACCGAGGCGGACGGCCCCAGCGTCGCCCACTTCCCGTCCGGCGAGAACCACGCCCACAGCGTGCGGCCCGCATGCGGCCCCGGCGGCACGCGCAGCGTCCCCTGCGCGTCCGGCACGGCGTCGGGGTGCCGCTGCCGGAAGGCGTCCCGCGCAAGCGACGTCGGGTAGACCACGCTCCAGCGCTTCACCCGGTCGAGATCCGCATCGGACGGCTTCTTGGTCGCCGCGATGCGCGCGGCGACGGCGGGATCCACATAGCACACCGCAACGCCGTGCGCCCCCGGGCGCATCGGCCCGAACAGCTTGGCCACCCCCTGCCCGCGAATCGCGCCCGGCACCACCCGCGTGAGGATGGGGTCGCGCGCCTTCGGGCCGGGAATCGCCGCGACCGTGCGGGCGATCGTCTCCAGGTTCGCAAACGCCACCGTGCCCGCCGGACGATACCCGGCCGACACGACCGGACGCCGGGCCACGGGCGCAGCGGCCCGCCTCGCAACCGGAGCCGGCGCGGCAGCCCTCTTCTTCATGGGCCCCGCGAAGACAACGGCGGCCGTGCAGAACAGCACGACCGCCGCGATGACCACGTTCTTCATGGTACAGAACGAAATTTCGGCTGTCCGTCTCACTGGGCGGCGGACGCCGCCGCGATGATTCCGGCGAAGTCGGCCGCCTTGAGGGCCGCGCCGCCGATGAGGCCGCCGTCGATGTCCTTCTTCGCCAGGAGCTCCGCCGCGTTGCCCGGCTTCATCGAGCCGCCGTACTGGATGCGCACCGTCTCGGCCGTCTCGGCGCCGACGAGCTTCGCGAGCGTCGCGCGGATGAGGGCGTGGACGTCCTGCGCCTGATCCGGCGTCGCGGTCTTGCCCGTGCCGATCGCCCACACGGGCTCGTAGGCGATGACGAGCTTCGCGCAGTCGGCGGCGGTGACGTCCTTGAGGCCCACGTTCATCTGGCGCTCGATGACCTCCACGAGCTTGCCCGCCTCGCGCTCCTCCAGCGTCTCGCCCACGCAGACGATGGCCGTGAGGCCGGCCGCGATCGCGGCGCGCGCGCGCAGGTTGACCGTCTCGTCCGTCTCGCCGAAGTACTGGCGGCGCTCGCTGTGGCCGATGATGACGTACTTCGCGCCGGCGTCGAGGATCATGCCCGTGGAGATCTCGCCCGTGTAGGCGCCGCTCTCCTTCCAGTGGCAGTTCTCCGTGCCGATGCCGACCTGCGTGCCGGCCGCCGCCGCGACGGCGGCGGGCACGTCGATCGCGGGCGTGCAGCACACGATCTCGACGTTCGCGAAATCCTTCGTCGCCTCGGCGACGCCCTTCACGAGGGCCGCCGTCTCGGACGGCTTGACGTTCATCTTCCAGTTGCCGGCAATGATTTTCTTGCGCATGTTGTTCTTCTTTCCTCTTTTTTGAAAACGTCTTGAAAAGTTTTTGAAAGCGTCTTGAAAAGGTTGATTCGCCTATTCCGAAAAGTTCGGTTAGTTTACCACGTTCACCGCGCGGACGCAAGCCGCTGCGCGGCTTCAAACGGTGCTTCGCAACGGTGTAGGGACGGGAGGGACGCGCTCCGTCGCGTCCGCCCCCCTGGCACGCCGCCTACCGAATCCATGCCGCATGCAGCGCCTCGTAGGCGACGGCGGCGAAGAAGAACTCCGAAATGTTCGGCGTCGTGTAGTCGTAGAAGCGAAGCGCCCGTTCGACGGCGGGGCGATACGCCGCGTCGAACGCGCAGATCGCCGCCGCCGCGAGCGGCGAGGTCAGGTAGCGGCGTTCGTACTGCTTGCGCGTGCCAAGCACTTCCGGGACGGACGCCTTCGCGACCTGGGCGGCATCCGCCTGCGTCTTCTGCTCCCGCCATCTCCACCCCCTGCGCCAGTTGGCGTATCCAAACGGGCGCGCGGCCCGGTTGTCCCATTTCCGGTAGTCCTCGACAAAGGGGGCCGCCCATTTCGCTCCCTTCACCAATCCCTCCCGGTAGAGGCGCGCCGCCCGGGGTTCCTCCTCGCGCACGGCGAGTTCCGCCAACGCCTGGTGGGCGCAGACGTAGATCCAGAACTGAAGGGGCTCCATCTGGAACGGATGGCGGCTCTTCTCACGGTCGTAACGGTAGCCGTAGGCGCAGACCTCCAGGCGCGTCTCGGCGTAGGGGTCCGCATTCTTCCCCGGCCCAGGATAACGTTCGTCCCGCGCGGCACGGTAGGCACGCCGCCACTTCGCCTCGCCCGTCGCGTCAGCCAGCGCGCGGAGGATGAACAGATAATGGGTCGCCCCCCGAAACGGCAGCGCGTCGGACACGAGATTGCCTCGAAACTCCTGCGCGAACGCCCCGTCGCACGGCAGCCGCCAGCCCGTCTTCTCCAGCGCGGCAGCCACCGCCACCATTTTCGCGCGAACCCGCTCCCGCAGCGCCGCAGCGCCGAACCCGCCGCGCAGGTAGGCGTCCATGCCGAAGAACCACGGAACCGTCTGGTCGCAGCTCCCGAGCGGATAGTGGCACCGTCCGTCCGACCCCACGCCCCGGCAGATCATGCCCGGCGTCCCGCAGACGTCCGCGCACAGGATCAGCCCCTCAACGAGCCGGCGGCACTTCTCCCGGTCCTCGGCGCGCCCCGTGCGCCGCGCGCGCTGGACCATCGCCCAGAGAAACGGCCCCGTGAACATCGGCCCGTTCTCGATGGGGCTCCACCACCCCATCGCGTTCGGACGGCACGCCGCGCAGTCCTCCGGCGTCGGAAGCTCGCCGACGTAGTCGTAGAGGAGCCCCTGCGGCGAAACGAACCGTGCCCACAGCTCCGCGTAGGCGCTGTCAACCGCCTCCGCCGTCGGGCGCGTTGCCGCGCCCGAACAGGACAGAAATCCTGCGCAAATCAAAATGGCATACGTCTTCTTCATGTTCCACACTCCTCCCCCTCCGGCAAGGAGCCCGTGCTGCGCTCGTTGCAGAGCATTGCCTGACACGCGCTTTCCATTGTTTGACGGGCATTATAGCAGATTCCGTTTGGGCCTGCAAAGCAGGCTTCAACATGGGAGGACGTTGCATGATCGACCTCCAGAATTAGGTCTGACCTGATTTTGGAGGTCCGGACGCGACGGAGCGCGTCCCTTCCATATGCCTACACGGTCGCAACGCACCACTTAAAGCCGCGAAGCGGCGATTTAACCACTTAAAGACCGAAGGCCGACTTAACGCCGCGAAGCGGCGATTTCATCCCCGGTTGAAGAACTGGCGCACGAAGGGGTCGGTAGAGGCGTCGCGCAGCTCGGCGGGCGTCCCCAGCGCGACCATCGCGTGGCGGGCGCGGTCGAACATCGCGCAGCGGTCGACGATCTTGAAGATGCTCGCAAGCTCGTGGGTGACGACGACGAACGTGACGCCGCGCGTCTCGCGGAGGCGCAGGATCAGCTCATCGAGCGCGTTGGAGGTCACGGGGTCGAGACCCGCGCTCGGTTCGTCCAGGAAGAGGATCGAGGGTTCCAGCACCATCGCGCGCGCGATGGCGGCGCGCTTCTTCATGCCGCCGGAGAGGTCCGCCGGCATCTTCTCCGCCGCGTCCTTCAGTCCCACGAGGTCGAGCTGCATGAGCGCGACGAGACGGCGCGCCTCGGCGGGCAGGCGCGTGAACTCCTCCAGCGGCAGCATCACGTTCTCCAGGACGCTCATCGAGCCGAAGAGCGCGCCGCTCTGGTACATGACGCCGACGCGGCGGAAGAGGCGCTCGCGGTTCGCGGCGTCGAGCGTAAGGCCGTCCACCGTGATCGTGCCGCCCCGTGCGGGCACAAGCCCGATCAGGTGCTTCATGATCGTCGACTTGCCGCACCCCGAACCGCCCAGAAGCGCGAAGATCTCGCCCCGCTTCACGGAAAAGCTCACGTCCTCCAGCACCCGCACGCCGGGATACCCGGCGGTCAGGTGGGATACTTCGATGGCAACGTCTTGGACACTCATATGAGAAAAGATTAAGTCGCTTCGCTTTTAAGTAGTTAAGTAGTTAAGTTTGTGATATGAATAATCAAGCCGTTTCGCTTTTAAGTGGTTAAGTTTTCGTGTCATAATGGGCAATCGTCCATAACGAGCGGCAATCTTTTCCTTTTCCTGATCGAACAACACCTTCAAATTCTCTCCTCCGCACCTTCACTCTATAACCACTTAAAGCCCCGAAGGGGCGACTTACTAAAAGACTAGATTCCGAGGACGTAGCAGACGACGGCGAGGAGGCCGTCGGAGACGGCGATGGCGACGATGCCCCCGACGACGGCGCTCGTGGCGGCGGCGCCCACGCCGTCGGCCGTGTTGCGCGTGCGGAGGCCGCACGCGCAGCCGATGAGGCCCACGAGGAGGCCGAAGAGGACCGACTTCGCAAGGCCGATCGAAATGCCGAGGCACGTGGAGGACGCGACGACGTGGCTCCAGTAGACGACGGGCGGCACGCCCATCAGGAGCAGCACGATCAGGCCGCCCACGAGACCTGCGAGTTCGGCGAAGATCGTCAAAAGGGGCATCGCGCACGCGGCGGCGGCGACGCGCGGCAGGACGAGGAACCGGACGGGCGGAAGGCCGAACGTCGTGAGGGCGTCCAGCTCCTCGTCCACCTTCATCGTCCCGATCTCGGCGGCGAACGCGCTCCCGGAACGCCCCGCGAGGATGATTGCCGTGATGAGCGGACCCAGCTCGCGGAAGAGCCCGATCGCGATGAGGTCCGCCACGTAGACCTCCACGCCGAACATCCTGAGCGACGCCGCCGACTCGAAGGCGAGGATGAGCCCGAGGAGGAACCCGATCAAAAGCGTGATCGGGAGGCCGTCGAAGCCCGCGCGCTGGAAGGCCCAGAGCGCGTCGCGCAGACGGAAGCGGCGCGGATGGACGAGCATCCCGAGCGCCGTCACGGCCGTTTCGCCGAGGCAGGCGAGATGCCCCTGCACGGCGGCGGCCGTCCCGCACGCGGCGCGCCCCACGGAATCGAAGAGGGACGGCGCGCGGCGGCGCGGCGCGGCAAGATCGTAGGACGCCACGTCGTAGCGGTCGAGGAGGTGGGCCAGGAGCCCCTGCGGATCGACGGCCTTCAACGTGACGCCCCGCGCCGCCGCACGGCGGTTGAGCGCAAGGACGAACGCCTCCAGCGCCGCGCTCGTCCCCGTCAGGGCCGAGACGTCGAGGACGGCCTCCTCCCCCGTCCCCAAACGCGCCACGCGCCCGACCATCCCCCAGGAGCGGGCGATGGCGTCGGCGTCGGCGGATTTGAGGACAATCTGTAGCATGGACGTGCCTGTATCCATTTCAGACTTCAGTTAAACGCAGATCGCTTTGCGATACGTAGACGGACACGGCACAATTGACCTCCAGAATTAGGTCTGACCTAATTTTGGAGGTCGTTGCGCCCCCGTCACTTCTGGGGTTTCTCCCGGGCCTCCAGGTCGGCCTGGACGGCATCGCCGTGCTTTTCGCGGATGGCGTCGATGATTTCGCGCAAGTCCTTCTGCTCGCCCTCGAAGCGTTCCCTCTCCTCCAGAATCTCCTTCTCGTGCTTCTCGGCCCAGGCGCGGCGCTCCGCCGCGTCCATCTCGGCGAGCTTCTTCGCGCGCTTCTCGCGCGCCTCCTCGATCGCCTTCTGGTTGCGGCGCTCCTCGTCCTGCTTCCGCCACTCGTCGTTCAGGCGGCGCAGCTGCTCCTTCTTCGAGACGGGATCGGCGAGCGGCGACGTCGACCAGCCGTTGTCCTCCCACGGGCGCGGATCGCTGAGGGTCTTCTTGCGGCGCAGGGCCTCCGCCTGCGCGGCCTCGGCGTCGTCGAGGACGTAGGGCGTCATGAAGACGAGCAGTTCCGAGCGCGCCTCCTTCTGGCTCACGCTGCCGAAGAGCCACTTGCCGATCCAGGGGATGTCCTTCAGGATCGGGATGCCGCTCTCGCTCTCCACGTTCGTCTTCTTCGTGAGCCCACCCATCACGACCGTCTGGCGGTTCTCGACGGAGACGTCGCTTGAGATCTTGCGCGTCGTGACGGTCGCGTAGGGGTCGGTGCCGCCCTTGTCGTTCGGCACGTTCTGGTCCGCGCCCTGCGTCTCGAACGTCTGCTCCACCGTCAGCATGACCGTGCCGTTCGGGTTGATCTTCGGCGTCACCTTCACCGTGAGGCCGATGTCGCGCTTCTCGTAGTTGCGCACCTGGCTGCCGGAGTTGGCCGAGCCGGAGTACTGGTAACCGCTGAAGAGGTAGATCATGTCGGTCGCCTCGATGGTCGCCTCCTTGTTGTCCACCGTCATAAGGATCGGCGAGGCAAGCACCTTCGTGCGGCTGTCGCCCTTCGACGCCTGGATGATGGCGGCGATGTTGAGCTTGTCGCTCTTCAGGAAGTAGTTGAGGCCACCACCGATCGGGTTCGCCGCCGTCGCGACCGTCCCGTTCGTACTCGCCGCGACCGCCGCGCCGACGAGGCTTCCGAGCGCCGAGGACCCCGACCCGCCGCCACCGCCGAGCATGTAGTGCCCGTTGTTGTAGAAGCCGTCGCGCACCATCCGGGAGACAGAATGGAAGGCCTTGAAGCCCGTATCCGTCGTCGTCGTCGACGTCGTCGGCTTCCCTTCGTCGTCCAGCACCCAGAAAAGCTCGTTCCCCGACGCATCGGTCATGCGCTCGCGCGTCGTCACCTTCTGCCGCCCGCGCTGCACCCAGTCGATGCCGGTCTGGAGGTCGTCGCCAAGCTCGACCTGCACGATGACCGTCTCGATCAGCACCTGCGAGAGCTTCACGTCCATGTCCTCGATGACTTCCTTGACGGCCTTCATGTCGGCCTTGCGGGCCATCACGACGATGCCGTTGATGCGCTTGTCGGCGAGGATCTTGATGTTGTCCTTGTTGAGTTCGCCGAGCGTGGAGGCGGCCGTCTTCGAGAAGGTGGGGTTCGTCGTCTGCGGGCGCGTCGCCGCGCCGCCCGCGCGCGTCTGCGTGAGGTTGCGGTTCGCGGCGCCGTTCTTCGCGGCGTTCGCGTTCGGGTTGTTCTTCGCCTGCGAGGAGGACGAGCCGTTTCCGATGAGGTCGTTCAGCATCGAGGCGACGTCCTCGGACTCGGCGTACTTGAGGCGGATGACCTCCACGTTCACCTCGGGCGTCGTCTCCACGTCGAGCGTCTCGATGACCTTGTCGAAGAAGTCCATGTTCGTCTTCGTCGTGATGATAATGAGCTTGTTCGAGCGGTCGTCGGCGAGGATCAGCACCTTGCCGCGGATCATGCCGCGGTCGGCGTCGGAGACCTGGGCCATCATCGTCACGTTCGGCGTGGCGGGGGCGGGCTCGGGCTTGTTGAGGCCCGGGCGGTTGTGGAGGTTCAGGAGGCGGCCCGGCTGGGGCGTGGCGGGGCGCGCGGACGTGAAGCCGGGCGCGCCGCTCGCCTTCGGGCCCGACGTCGCCTGCTGGCCCTCCTTCTGCGACTCGGTGACGATCGTCTCGAGGGCCGTCTTGATCTCCGTCGCAACGGCGTACTGGATCTGGCGCACGAAGACGTCCTCGAGGACGGGGTTCGCGACATCGAGTTCGCGCACGACCTCCAGCATCCGGTTGATGTTCTCCTGCGTGTCGGTGACGAGGATCGTGTTGTTGCGCTCGAAGACCTGGAAGAGTCCGTTCGGGTCCTTGAAGCCCTCCAGCGCCTTCTGCGCCTCCTCCGCCGTGATGTGCCGCAGGCGGATGAGCTGGCTGATGACACGGCCCTTCTCGGGGACGGCGTTCGTGGCGGGCATCTCCATCGCGGTGCGGATGCCCTGCGTGCGCACGCTCTTGCGCTCGAAGGCCCGCAGGAAGATCTTGTCGAAGGGCTCGATCACGACGCCGTTCATCGTGAGCGTCGCCTCGATCGCCGTCAGGTACTGCTCCTTCGTGAGTTCGCGGTCCTCGAACGTCTTGAGCGTGACCTGCGTCTTCGGCAGGTTCGGCGCGGGGAGGAGGATCTTCCCGGCGACGTCCGCGTAGGCGTAGAGCAGCACCTCCAGCGGCGCCTGGTCGAACGCGAGGCGCGTCGGCACGCCGTTCGTGCCTTTGGGGATCTCCTTGAGGATCTCCTCGGTGGAGGCGGCCGCCTCGGCGGCGGCCTGGGCGCGCG
>OLGE01002541.1_pt1 | contig 15915 bp, 14 predicted proteins | sample 1605151 | NCBI WGS metagenome assembly OLGE01 (sample SAMEA3888912, study PRJEB22519) | human gut metagenome | biome: human gut; feature: human-associated habitat; material: faeces | place: Denmark | collected 2010
CGTGACGCGGCAGGCGACAGTGCGGATATCGGGCGGCAGGCAGTCGCGGTCCTTCGGCGCGGTCTGCCGGAAGGCGCGCGCGGCGGCACGCTGGGCGCCGGGGGCGCCGGCGCGCCAGTACCAGGTGCCGGGGTCGAGCGGTTCCTTCAGCTGGAAGAACGTGACGCCGGGAATGGTGTAGGTGCGCGTCGCGTTGGCGGGGAAGGACGGGTCGCGCGCGAGCTCCACGGTGTAGGTACGCGCGCCGGGCAGGTCGCCCCACGTGAAACGCGGCGTGTTGCAGGCGAACGCGGCGTCGACCGCCGGTTCGTGCATGTCAATCGTCCGCTCGATGGCGGTGAAGGTGAAGTCGTCGAACCAGGCCTTCCCCGCGCCGCGCAGCGCGAGGTAGATCTGCGCGTAGCCTGCGTCGTCCGGGGCCTTGAGATGGGCGCAGGTGGCCCGGTGCCAGTCCTTCGTGCCGAACGAACCGCAGGCGTATTCGCCGGCGGCCATCCACTTGCCGTTTTTGTCGGACCATTCGACGATGAGGCCGGCGCCAACGGAGGACATGCGGCCCTTGCGGTCCGTCACGTTCTCCGTCTTCACGAAGCAGTCGGCGCGGTAGAGGCCGCCGCCGACGATGGGGATGCGGCGGGTGATGTAGACGCCGTCCTTCATCGGGTCCGCGACGGCGAGGACGGCGGAGGCGCGTCCGCCATGCGCGACGGTCGGATCGAGGGCGGCGTTGGCGGGCAGATTCCAGTTGACCGTCCCGTCCTCGAAGCCGGGGTTCGCGAGTTCGACGGGGCGGTTGTGGATGCGCGGCACGCCGGCGGTTGCCGCCGGCGTCGCCGTCGCGCCGACAAGGAACGTCGCAAACGCGACAAGCGGGAACAGCGTCTTTTTCATGGTGGTCATTCTGGCATACTCTGGGACGGGGGGACGGAGACTACTTTCCGCAGACGGCGCGGAAGACGGGGAGGGCGGCGTCCGCCCAGATGCGGTAGCCGGCTTCGCGCGGATGGAGGAAGTCGGGCATGAGGTCCTTCGAGATCGTGCCGTCGCCCTGGACGAGCCTGTCCGTGAAGTCGAGCCACAGGATGTTCTCGCCGTCGGCGTAGGGCTTGATGAGCGCGTTGACGGCGGCGTTGTTGCGGCGCTTCGCGTCGTCGGGCCGCTCGCCGCGCGGGAAGACGGGGAGGAGGAGGATCTTCGCCTGGGGCTGCTTCGCGCGGATGTCCGCAAGGAGCGTCCGGATGCCGCGCGCGGTGTCCTCCGGCTTGTCGCCGTAGTTGTTGTTCGTGCCGATCATGAGCATGACGAGCTTCGTGCGGTAGCCGGTGAGTTCGCCGTTCCGCACGCGCCAGATGTTGTGCTGCACGCGGTCGCCGCCGATGCCGAGGGGGAGGATGCGGTAGGTCTTGCGCAGCTCCGCGAGGACGTTCCGCCCGTTGCCCTCCCAGCCGGCGGTGATCGAGTCGCCGAGGAAGACGAGGTCGTACTCGGCCGGCCCCTCGGCAATCGCGCGGCGGTGGCGCCGGAGGGCGTGGAACCACATCTCGGGATCCCCCCACCAGCGTTCGCACTGGAAGCCGATGAGGGAGGTCGAGCGGGCGGGGGCGGGAAGATCCGTCTGCGGCGGTTCAGGGGCGGGGGCGGGAGAGGGCGGACAGGGACGCGCCGCGTCGCCCGCGCAGGCGTATTCGATGAACGGCAGGATGCCGGCGGCCCACGTCTCGTAGCCGGAGGCGGCGGGATGGAGGCGGTCGGGGAACGTCTCGGCGGGCAGGGTGCCGTCCGACGCGAGGAAGCGGGCCGTGAAGTCGCACCAGAGAACCGCCTTGCCGTCCGCGAACTTCCGGATCTCGTGGTTCACCACGTCGTTGCGCACGCGGCAGGGATCCTGCGCCGTCGCGCCGCGCGGGAAGATGGGGCAGAGGACGATCTTCGCGCCGGGCTGCTTCGCGCGGATCTTGTCGAGCACCGCGCGCACGCCGATGATCGTGTCGGCGGGCGGCTCCTTCTCGAAGGGCCAGTGCCCCGTGTTGTTCGTGCCGATCATCAGGACGACCGCCTTCGCCTCGTAACCGTCGAGTTCGCCGTGGTCGAGCCGCCACAGGACGTGTTCCGTGCGGTCCGCGCTGTAGCCGAGGTTGAGCGCGTGGTAGGGCGCGCCGGCGAAGCACTTCTCCCACTGCGCGCGCCCGTTGCCCTCCCAGAAGTGCGTGATCGAGTCGCCGATGAAGACGACGCGCGAACCGCCCGCCTTCACGCGCTCCAGCTTCTGCGCGTGGCGCTTCATCCACCAGCTGTTCGTGTCCGCGTTCTGCGGCACGGGCGTGACCGCACGGATGTCCGCCCCGGCGACGGCCGCGACGGCAAGGGCCAGCATCAAAACCAGTTTCTTCATTTTCTCACTCTCCTCCAGTAGATCGACGTCCGCACGCCCCGCGCGCAGCACGAAAGTCCTTGAGGACCCTTATTATAACACAGTCCCCGGAAATCGGGTGGTCGGGTGGTGCGGCAGAAGGAGATGGTGAATCCGAATCGTTGTTGCGGGCGCGGAACGAATGGAGTAAAATACGGGTGAAAGGAACAACAGACATGAGTGACAGGTTTCTCATCCGCTGCAAGCCGCAGCAGGGCTACAACAAGATCTTCGACGTGGGCGAGCGCAAGATGAAACTGACGAAGTTCGGCGTCGTCAAGCTCGCGGCGGGCACGGCCTACTCGGACAACACGGGCGACATGGAGGTGGCGCTCGTCCTCATCGGCGGCAACTTCAAGGCGCACGGCGACGGCTGGGCGTTCGAGGTCGCCGACGGCCGCACGAGCCCCTTCACGGGCAAGCCCCACTGCCTCTACCTGCCCCGCCGCACGGCCTACACGCTGGAGGCGACGACGGACGTCGAATTCGCCTACAACGGCTCGCCCGCCACGCGCGACACCGCGAAGCCCACCCTCATCAAGCCCGCCGACACGCGCCACATCGAGCTCGGCAAGGACAACTGGACGCGCACGAGCGAGATCATCCTCGACGAGACGTTCGACAGCGAGCACTTCTACATCGGCGAGGGCATGATTCCGAGCGGCAACTGGAGCGGCTACCCGAGCCACCGCCACGACGTGAACAACCCGCCCGCCGAACTGGACATGGAGGAGACCTACTTCTACCTCTTCGATCCCGTCCAGGGCTTCGGCTTCCAGAGCATCTACACGCCGGACGGCGCCCTCAACGAAGCCTACCGCGTGCAGGACCACGACACCGTCGCGATCGCGGAGGGCTACCATCCCCTCGTCGGCGCCCCCGGCTACCAGATGTACTACCTCTGGACGATGGCGGGCAGCCAGGGACGCGGCCTCATCTCCTCGATGGACCCCGCCCACGCCTGGGTCAAGCAGGCGTAGCCGGCTTTGCCGACGTGGAGCCGCCCCCGCTTCCGCCGCGTTCAGGAAAGGCGCGACTTGAAGTCGTCGTACCCGAACCTGCGGAGGGTGCGGAGGCGGCCCGACCGGGTCTTCAGCACAATCGCGGGAAGCGGCATGCCGTTGAAGGTGTTGTTCTTCACCATCGAGTAGATTGCCATGTCCTCGAAGACCAGCCGGTCGCCCGCACGCAGCGGCGCGTCGAAGGAGTAGTCGCCAATGATGTCGCCCGCCAGGCAGGTCGGCCCGCCCAGGCGGTAGGTGAACGGCCTTTCGCCCGGCTGGCCGGACCCGGCGACGCGCGGGCGATACGGCATCTCGATCACGTCCGGCATGTGGCATTCGGCGCTCGTGTCGAGGATGGCGAACGGACGCCCCCAGTCGTTCACCTCCAGGACGGAGGCGACAAGCGTCCCGGCATCGAGCGCGACGGCCTCCCCGGGTTCGAGGTAGACGACGAGATCCGGCCAACGGCGGCGGAACGCCCGCAGCGTCCGGACGAGAAGCGGCACGTCGTAGCCTTTCCGCGTGATATGGTGCCCGCCGCCGAAGTTGACCCAGCGAAGACGCGGCAGGAATTCGCCGAACGCCGCCTCGAACCGTTCAAGCACGCGCGCGAAGACGTCCGCCCCCTGCTCGCAGAGCGCGTGGAAGTGGAGGCCTTCGACGGCCGCGACCGTCTCAGCCGTCACCTGCGCACGCGGCGTGCCGAGACGCGAGTCCGGCGCGCACGGGTTGTAGATTTCATGTTCGACCTCGCTGTAAAGCGGGTTGACGCGGAGGCCCGGCGACGCGCCCGCCCGCCGCGCGCGCGCGGCGAACCGCGCGACCTGCGCCGGCGAGTTGAAGACGATGTGGTCGCACATCCTGACGACCTGCCGGAAGTCCGATTCGGTGAACGCGGGGTTGTAGACGTGGTTCTCGCGGTTCGGCATCGTCTCCGCCGCGAGGCGTGCCTCGAAGAGACCGCTCGCCGTCGTGCCGTCCAGATGCTCCGCGATCAGCGGATAGGTCTTCCACGCCGCGAACGCCTTCTGGGCGAGCAGGATCCTGACCCCCGCGGCCTTGCGCACGCGGGCGAGGAGGCGGCAGTTGCGCACGAGCGCCGCCTCGTCGAGGAGATAGAAGGGCGTCCTCAATCGACCTTCACCGGGTTGAAGTTCTCCTGCCACGGCAGCCCCTGCTTCGGCAGTTCGGCCATGAACGGATCGGGGTCGAACTCCTCGCACGTGTAGACGCCCGGCTTCCGCCAGTTCCCCTGGAGGAACATCTTCGCGCCGATCATCGCCGGCACGCCCGTCGTGTAGCTGATGGCCTGGGAGCCGACCTCGCGGTAGCATTCCTGGTGGTCGCAGACGTTGTAGACGTAGTAGTCGACCGTCTTGCCGTCCTTGAGGCCGTGGAAGATGCAGCCGATGTTCGTCTTGCCCTTCGTGCGCGGGCCGAGGGACGCGGGGTCGGGCAGAAGCGCCTTCAGGAACTCGATCGGGACGATCTTCTGGCCCTTGAAGTCGATGGGGTCGATGCGCGTGAGGCCGACGTTCTCCAGGCACTTCAGGTGCGTCAGATAGCTCTGCCCGAACGTCATGAAGAAGCGGATGCGCCGGATGCCCTTCAGATGCAGGGCAAGGGACTCGATCTCCTCGTGGTGGAGAAGGTACATGTCCTTCTCGCCGACCTGGTCGAAGTTGTACACGCGCTTGATTGCCATCGGCTCGGTCTCGACCCAATGTCCATCCTCCCAATAGCGGCCCTTCGCGGTGACTTCGCGGATGTTGATCTCGGGATTGAAGTTCGTCGCGAACGGATAGCCGTGGTCGCCGCCGTTGCAGTCGAGGATGTCGAGCGTCTCGATGGTGTCGAAATGGTGCTTCTGGGCATACGCCGAGAAGACCTGCGTCACGCCGGGGTCGAATCCGCATCCGAGGATCGCCGTCAAACCCGCCTTCGCGAAGCGTTCGCGGTACGCCCACTGCCACGCATACTCGAAGTGCGCCGTGTCCGGCGGCTCGTAGTTCGCCGTGTCGAGATAGGAGGCCCCCGCCGCGAGGCAGGCGTCCATGATCGCGAGATCCTGGTAGGGAAGCGCGATGTTCATCACGAGGTCGGGTTTGTAGTCCCGCACGAGGGCCGTCAGGCGCGGCACGTCCATCGCGTCGATCTGCGCCGTCGCGACGCGCGTCGCCGTGCCGCGGCTTTCACAGGCGGCCTTCACGTCCTCGCACCGCTTCTGCGTCCGCGACGCGATCAGCAGATCCGTGAACACGTCCGCATTCCTGCACATCTTGGCGGCCGCGACGGACGCGACGCCGCCCGCGCCGATCAGGAGGACTTTCGACATGGCTTTCTTTTTTCCTTTCTTGTCTTCGTTTCAGGTTTCCAGCGCCAGCAGGCATTCGCGGAGGAGCTTGCAGGCAAGGGCCGTGGACCTGCCGCTCGCGTCCAGCGCGGGGGCGAGCTCAACGAGGTCGAACGCCACCACGTTGAAGCGAGCGAACACGTCCATCAGCACGCCGCGCAGCGTCTCGAACGCGAGGCCGCCCGCCTCCGGCGTGCCCGTGCCGGGAAACTCCGCCGGGTCGAGCACGTCGAGGTCGACCGTCAGGTAGACGGGCGTCTGCGGCGGCAGGACAATGGACGGCAGGGTTTTCGCGGCGAACCGCTCCGCCCTGACGTGCCCCGCCCCCTGGAACGCGAACTCCTCCTTCGTGCCGGACCGGATGCCGAACTGGAAGATGCGCCCGTCACCCAGCAGGTCATGGCACCGCCGCATCACGCAGGCGTGGGAAAGCGGGTTGCCGAGGTAGTCCGCGCGCAGGTCGGCATGGGCGTCGAAGTGAAGGATGTGGAGATCCGGATGGCGCGCACGGGCCGCGCGCACCGCGCCGAGCGTGACGAGGTGTTCGCCGCCGAGGAGGACGGGGACCTTCCCCGCAGCGAGAATCCGCGCCGCCTCGGTTTCGATCATCTTGAGCGCGGGATCAGACGCGCCGAACGGCAGCTCCAGGTCGCCCGCGTCGTGGATGGCGCAATCCCCCAGGTCCCGGTCGAGATAGGGTGAATAGGTCTCGATGCCGAACGACTCGTGGCGAATCGCCGCCGAGCCGAAGCGCGCCCCCGGACGGTAGGAGGTGGTCGAATCGAAGGGCGCGCCGAAAAGGACGGCCCTTGCCGCGTCAAAGCCACTGTCGCATCCGATGAAGTTCACCTTCAGCCCCTCCTTCAGGCGTTCGCGGCCCTCTGCCCCAGCAGTTCGCGCACGTAGTTCGGGAGCGCGAAACCGCCGCGATGCAGGTCGGTGTTGTAGTAGCGCGTCGGGATCTTGAGCGCATTCCACGCCCGCGCGTGGAGGTCCTTGAGCGGATGGTACTTCTTCGAGGCGAAGCCAAAGAGCCAGTGTCCGGACGGATAGGACGGGATGTGCGCCTGGTAGATCATCGACAGGCCGAAGATCGTGGCGATGTGCTTGTGGGCGTTCCTCACCGACTGGGAGTGCGCGGAATAGAACGGCGACTCGTGCTGGTTGATGAGGATGCCGTCCTCCCGCAGGGCCTTCCAGCAGTTCCCGTAGAACTCGCGGGTGAACAGGCCCTCCGCCGGCCCGTACGGATCGGCGCAGTCCACGATGACGAGGTCGTACTCGTTCGCCTTGCCGCGCACGAAGCGAAGCCCCTCCTCGACGTGGATGTGGACGCGGCGGTCGCGGAACGCCGCCGCGCAGAACGGGAGGTGCGCCATCGCGAGCGTGTAGAGGTCCTTGTCGGGCTGGACGACGTCGATGCGGCCGATGGTGCGGTACTTCACGAGCTCGCGCACCGTCCCGCCGTCGCCCGCCCCGATGACAAGCACGTTCCGGACCTTCGGATGCACCGCCATCGGCACGTGCGCCAGCATCTCGTGGTAGATGAACTCGTCCTTCTCCGTGAGGAAGAGTTCGCCGTCCAGGACAAGCACGCGCCCGTATTCGGCGGTGTCGAGGATGTCGATGCGCTCGTTCTCACTCTGCCGCGAGGCGATCTGCCCCATCGCCTTCATCGAGAAACGCACGTCCTTCGTGTGCTGGTCCGTATACCAAAGCTCCATTTCGCTCACCTCACGACGTTGATGCGGTTGATCTTCATGTCGGCGGGGCCCGTCATGAAACACCCCTTCGACTTGGCGTAGAGCACGTAGTCCAGCACCTCCCGCGTAATCCGCTCGCCCGGCGCGAGAATCGGGATGCCCGGCGGATAGCACATCACGAACTCCGCCGCGACATACCCCTCGGACTTCGCGATCGGCACGGGCCGCTTCTGCGCGTAGAACGCGGCCTGCGGCGACATCTCGACCTGCGGCTCGACATATTCGTGGTCGAAGAGCCCGGCGGGGGACTTCGCGTGCAGCCGCCGGATCTCGGAAAGGGCCGAGATCAGGCGTTCGATGTCGAGCGGGCGGTCTCCCGACGAGAGGATGCAGAGGATGTTGCCCACGTCCCCGAACTCGATCTGGATGCCGTAGTCGTCGCGCAGAAGGTCGTAGACCTCAATGCCCGCAAGGCCGATCTCCCGCGTGTGGACGGAAAGCTTCGTCGTGTCGAACGCGCACACGGAATCGCCGTTGACGAGTTCGGGGCCGAACGCATGGTAGCCACCGAGGTCGTTGACCTCCCCCCGCGCGTAGTCCGCCATCTGGATCGTCTTCTCGAACATCGCCCGTCCGTTCTGGTGGAGGTTCCGCCGCGCCAGGTCGAGCGAGGCGATCAGCAGGTAGGAGGCCGAGGTCGTCTGCGTCAGGTTGATCACCTGCCGGATGTAGTCGGGATCGACGGGACGGCGCGTCAGGAGGACCGACGACTGCGTGAGCGAGCCGCCCGTCTTGTGGATCGAGCACGCCGCCATGTCCGCCCCCGCCGCCATCGCCGAGACGGGGAGCTTGTCCGAGAAATAGAAGTGCGTCCCGTGCGCCTCGTCCACCAGCACGAGCATGTTGTGCGCATGGGCGAGCGCGACGATGGAGCGCAGGTCCGAGCAGATCCCGTAGTAGGTCGGATTGTTGACGAAGACGGCCTTCGCGTCCGGATTGGCCGAAATCGCCGCCTCGACGTCCGCAAGCCGCATCCCCAGCGGAATGCCGAGCTCGGGATTCACCTGCGGGTTCACGTACACGGGAACCGCCCCGTTCACGACGAGCGCGTTGATCGCCGAGCGGTGTACGTTGCGCGGCAGGATGATCTTCTGCCCGGCCTGGATGGATGCGAAGATCATCGTCTGCACGGCGGCCGTCGTGCCGTTCACGATGAAGAATGCGTTGTCCGCGCCGAACGCCTTCGCCGCCAGCGCCTGCGCGTCCTTGATGACCGACACGGGGTGCGCGAGATTGTCGAGCGGCTTCATGGAGTTGACGTCAAGCGACATCAGCTTGGCGCCGAAATACTCGTTCAGCGCCGGATTCATGCGCCCGCCCTTGTGGCCGGGCACGTCGAAATGCGCCAGGCGGTTGACCCGCTGTTCTTCCAGAGCCTTGGCAACAGGCGTATCCAGCTGATTGAGAGACTTCATCGTCATCCCTCCACCATTGAGAGAACCCTTGGCCGACGGATGGTCCCGGGGGGACTGCTCCCGGTACCGCCGCTCCGCCGCCTGCTTCGGCTTTAGAACGGCGCAGATTGTACCATATCACCCTTCGCCCCGCAAGGGGGAGAATGGCGGTGCATGTCAGCCGACACGCCACATCCTGAGCGGTTCGACCGGCAGCCCCATGATGTTCTCATAGCTGCCGGTGTAGGACGCCACCACAAGCGCGCCGCATGCATCGATGTCGTACGCGCCCGCGCGGTCAACCGGTCGAACGCGGGCGACGTAGTCTTCAATGTCCGCCTCCGACAGGACGCGGAACGTCACGTCGGAACGTTCGCACGCCGTGCGGACGACGCCGGCGGCATCCCGGTAGGCGACGCCCGTGAAGACCGCGTGCGTCTGCCCCGAGAGTTCCCGCAGGAAGGCCTTCGCCTCGGCGAGGTCTGCGGGCTTGCCGTAGATCCTCCCCCTGAACCACACGATCGTGTCCGCCGCGAGGGCGGGCGAGCGGGGACAGGCCCGCAGCTTGCCAAGGGCGTTCTCCCGGACGGTCCGCTCGGGATCGTGCGGAAACGAGACTTCGGGCGCATGCGTCGGGAGAACCTCAAACGGCACGCCCAACGCCTCAAGGATGCGCGCCCGGCGCGGCGACTGCGAGGCAAGCGTCAACGGCATCGTCGATCTCCTTTGGAATCAGAATGGGCAGTGCATGCTCCGCCCCCGGCACTCCCGTCACATGCGCCTGCGGAAAGACCGTCTTCAGGTACGCGGCATTCTCCGGCCGCACGATTCCGTCCCGCTCGCTCTGGAAGAGGAAGACGGGGAATGGGGGTTGGGAGGTGGGGATTGGTGGAAATGTCCGTTCCAGGGCGGCACGGAGGTCGGTGTCGAGAAGGTACTGGAGGCCGCGTTCCAAGTTCTCGGGGACATCGACGAGATAAGGATTCGGCTTCCCCTCGGGGACCCCGAAGAAACCCTCTCCGTGGGTCAGTTCGAGTCCCTTGCGCAAGGCCGCAAGGCGCCGCGCGTTCAGCCCCTTCCAGTCCGTCTCAGGTTCCTCCATCATGCGCGGCGTCGCGGCGAGGAGGACAAGCCCCGCGATGCGGTCCGGGTAACGGCACGCAAGCCGTAGTGCCGTGCTTCCGCCCATCGACCAGCCGACGAGGAGATGCCTGGTCTTCCGGGCCTCCCCGAACGCGCGCTCGGGGAGGCCGTCGAGCTGGTCGACGTAGGAGAAAAGACGGCATCCCGGAATCCGGGACACGAAGGTGCAGAGATCCCACGCATGCGGCGAGGCCGCCCAGCCATTGAAGACGAACACGCGCGACGCCGCCGCACGCGCCTTCCCGAGCGCGCGCAGGCGCGACGCCAGAAACGCGATCTCGCGCCCCCTCCCGCGCTCGTAGTCGCCGTCCGCCATGTGATTAAGTGATTAAGTGGTTAAGTAGTTAAGTAGTTAAGTGGTTGAGTGGTTAAGTGGTTAAGTAGTTAAGTAAGTGGTTAAGCTGGTGATTGAGTTATCGGTCCGGCAACGAAATATGGTGATTTTTGCCGCAAAGAACACAAACACCGCAAAGGCTTTGTGAACGTTGTGTTCTTTGTGGCTTACAATATTTGATTGACGAAGGAATCGTGGTTAAGTTAAGTGGTTCAATTGTCCAGTCATGCGGACAAGAACGCCATGATCGTGGTAACCACTTAACTACTTAACCACTTAACTACTTAATCTAACTCAGCATCTCCCGCGCCTGCGCGTAGACGTTGTCGACGGTGAAGCCGAACTGTTCGGCGAGGACCTTGTAGGGGGCCGATGCGCCGAAGGTGTCGAGCGTGACGTAGCGCGTCGTCGCGGAATTGATCGCATAGCGTTCCCAGCCGAACTTCACGCCGGCCTCCACGATCACGCGCTTCGCGCAGGTTCCGGGCACGATGCTCTCGCGGTAGGCGAGCGGCTGGCGCTCGAACAGCTCGCGGCACGGCATCGAGACGACGCGCGCGCTGCGCCCCGTCTCAGCGAGGCGCTTGGCGGCCTCGATGCAGAGCGAGACCTCGCTGCCCGTCGCGATGAACAGCACGTCGGGCATCGGGCTCGCCTCCCAGATCACATAGGCGCCCTTCGCGACCTTCTCGGGCACGACGCCCTCCAGGACGGGCAGGTTCTGGCGGCTCGTGAAGATGCACGACGGACCGTCCTTGCGCTGCAGCATCGCGAGCCAGCATGCGGTCGTCTCGTTCGCGTCGGCGGGGCGGAACGTACACAGGTTCGGCGTCGTGCGCAGCATCGCGAGCTGTTCGACGGGCTCGTGCGTCGGGCCGTCCTCGCCCACGTAGAAGGAGTCGTGCGAGAACACCCACATCGACGGCAGCCCCATGAGGGCCGCGAGGCGCATCGCCGGCTTGCAGTAGTCGCTGAACACGGCGAAGGTCGCGCCGAATGCGCGGTAGCCGCCGTGGGCGACGAGGCCGTTCACGATCGCGCTCATGCCGAGTTCGCGGATACCCCAGTGGAAGTTGCGCCCGGAGAAGTCCGTGGCGGAGTTCCAGCCGAACGGCTTGAGGTTCGTCTTGTTCGAGGGTTCGAGATCGGCGGAGCCGCCCACGAGGAACGGCACCTCGGCCGCGAGGGCGCACATCACCGCGCCGCAGGCAGTGCGCGTGGCAAGGGGCTTGGAAGGGTCGAAGACCGGCAGCTTCGCCTCCAGCTTCTGCGGCAGGTAACCGTGCTGGGCCGCGTCGCGCGCGGCGGCGAGGTCGGCATGCGCGGCCGTCCAGTCGCGCAGCGCCTTCTTCCAGCGCAGGTTCATGCGGTGGCACGCCGCGCCGCGGTCCTCGAACCAGTCGTAGACGTCGCCAGGCACGTCGAAGAACTTCTCCGGGTCGAACCCGAGGTTCCGCTTGAGCCCGGCCAGCTCCTCCGCGCCAAGGGGCGCGCCGTGGACGGCGCTCGTATCCTGCTTGGTTGGGCAGCCCATGCCGATGTGCGTCTTCGCGATGATGAGCGTGGGCTGGCCGACGACCTTGAGCGCCTTGCGGAACGCGCGGTCGATGGCGTCGAAGTCGTGTCCGTCGCATTCAAGCACCTTCCAGCCGTACGCCTCGAAGCGCGTGCGCGTGTCGTCCACGAGCGCGAGGTCGGCCGTGCCCTCGATCGTGATGTTGTTCGAATCGTAGACGAGGCAGAGGCGGTCGAGCTTGAACGCACCCGCGAGCGAGCAGGCCTCGTGGGAGATGCCCTCCTCCAAGTCGCCGTCGCCGCAGAACACCCACGTGCGGTGGTCGACGACGGGCGCCTCGGCGTCCACGTTCCAGCGGGCGGCGTCCATGCGCTCGGCGATGGCCATGCCCACGGCCATCGCGATGCCCTGGCCAAGCGGACCCGTCGTCACCTCCACGCCCGGCAGCAGGCCGCGCTCGGGGTGGCCCGCGCAGCGGGAGCCGAGCTGGCGGAAGGTCTTGAGTTCGTCGAGCTTCAGGTCGCCCGCGCCGGAGAGGTGGAGGAGCGCGTAGACGAGCGACGAGCCGTGCCCGCCCGAAAAAACGAGGCGGTCGCGGTCGGGCCAGGCGACGTCCTTGGGGTCGAAGTCGAGGAATTTGAGCCAGAGGGACGTCGCAACGTCCGCCAGGCCGAGCGCCACGCCGGGGTGCCCGCTCTTCGCCTGCTCCACCATGTCCGCCGCGAGGCAGCGGATCGTGTTGGCCGCGAGTTTCAGTTGATCGTTCGTAAGCTTCATGGATTGTCCTTCCGAGATGGGTGGTGGGGCCGTTTCGCAGCCGAATGGAAAAAAAGGGACGGCAGAAGAACGGCGTTCAGGATTTGTCATTATACCACAAATCAGGGGGCGTGTAGGCTTTAGGTTTCAGGTTTCAGGTTTTAGGTTTTAGCGTTTTAGCGTTTTAGTGGCCCGGCGCGCGTACTTCGCGTGCCGGGCCACCGCATGGAACGGTGCGGGAAAGGCAAAGGCCTGAACATGGCCAATTGGTCATGTTGGCACAAGGTTGGCGAAAGATTGGGGACGTAGACTATGCGGCATGAAACACGCCCTGAAAGGTTTTGTTTTGCTGCTCGTCGCGCTGGCCGTCGTCCGGCTTGCCGTGATGGTCGTCGCGCCCGTCTTCGACCCGTCCGAGGGACGCTACGCGGCCATCTGCGCGAACATGGCGGAATCGGGCGACTTCCTCGTTCCGCGCTTCATCCACAACCGCGTCTTCCAGAGCTTCGACGGCAAGCCGCCCCTCCTCTTCCAACTGGGCGGCGCCTTCTGTACCGTCCTCGGACGACGGGAGATCGCCGTGCGCCTCCCCTCCTTCCTCGCCGCGTTGGGGCTGCTGGGCCTCCTCTTCCTCGTCCTGCGGCGGTTGCGGGATGCCGCCGCCGCGCGCGTGGCCGTCCTCGTCTGCGCCACGTCCGTCGCCTCCACGGCCACCGCCATCGCGGCGGGCGACTGGAGCCGCCGCGTCGAGGAGGAGAAGAAGGAATCGCGCGAGGTGCGTGCGCCTCGTCGTCGCCGACACGGGCTGCGGCATTTCCGCCGCCGACCTCCCCCACATCTACACGCACTTCAGGCGGGCGGACGCGAGCCGTTCTCTCCCCGGGAACGGGCTCGGACTCGCCCTCGTCAAGGCCATCGTCACGTCGTACGGCGGCCGCCTCCACTGCGACTCGGTCCCCGGCCAAGGCAGCGCCTTCACGGTCGTCCTCCCGACGGACGGGTAGGGAGGACGACCGCAGGGGGCTTAGTAGTTGGCCTGTTCCAGCTGGAAGTAGGCCTTCGGATGGTCGCAGACGGGGCACTTCTCGGGCGCCTGCGCGCTTTCGATGATCGCCCCGCAGTTCCGGCACTGCCACTTGTTCACGCCCACGCGCACCCACACCTCGCCCGTCTCGATGTTCTTGGCGAGCTTGCGGTAGCGCGCCTCGTGGTGCGCCTCGACTTCGGCGACCTTGCGGAACTTGAGGGCGATGTCGGCAAAGCCCTCGGCTTCGGCCTCCTCGGCCATGCGCCGGTACATCTCGGTCCACTCCTCATGCTCGCCGGCGGCGGCGGTGAGCAGGTTCTCCGGCGTGGAGCCGATGCCCGCGAAGAGCTTGAACCACATCTTCGCGTGCTCCTTCTCGTTCAGCGCCGTCTCCTGGAAGATGGCCGCGATCTGTTCGTAGCCGTCCTTCTTCGCCTGCGAGGCGAAGTAGTCGTACTTGTTGCGCGCCTGCGATTCACCCGCAAAGGCCGCCATCAGGTTCTGTTCCGTCTTGGATCCCTTGAGTTCCATTGCCTACCTTCTTTCTTTTTGTTTTCTGTTGGGTGGGCGCTCTGACCCACATGAAGCCGGTCTACTTCCAGAAGTCCCAGAATCCGCAGACGCCGAGCGCCACGGCGATGCCGAAGAAGACGCCCGCAATCACCTCGCGCCGCGTGTGGCCGAGGCGTTCGCGCAGACGGGCGGCCTCGAAGCGTTCGGAGGCGTCGAGGCGGGCGGCGATGCGGTTCAGGAGCCGGGCGTGTTCGCCCGCCGCGCGCCGGATCGAAACGGCGTCCGCCATCGTGATCGTCCCGAGTCCCACGGCGATCATCGCATCCGGCGCGTCGAAGCCCTCCGTGAGCCCCACCGCCACCGCGAGCGCCGTCACGAGCGCGGAATGGGCGCTCGGCATGCCGCCCGGCTCGACGAGCCCGCGCAGGTCGAGGCGGCGGGTGCGCACCCACCCCGTCAGAACCTTGACCGTCTGCGCGAGACCGCCCGCGAGGAAGGCCGAGACGAACCAGGGGTGGCGGATGATCTCAAGCGCGTTGAGATGGCTCCACCCCTTGATGATACCCGCCGCGAGCGTCATCGCGCATCCCTCAGCCCTCGACGGGAACGATCTTCACCTTCCCGTGCTTTCGCACGTCGTCCGGCGTCAGCGCGTCGAGCGCGTCCAGGAACGCGGGCATGAACGAGCCGGGGCCCTTCGCGGCCGCCGCCGCGCGGCACATGCCCGCGACCTCGGAGACGACCTCGCTGTGCAGCGCATGGCCGACGCAGAGATAATACGGCTTGCCGTTCCGCTTGAGCAGGTTGCACATATCCTGCACGCCGTGGATACCGTGGTTGGCGCTGATGCAGCCCTTGTAGTTGGCGACCTTCAGCAGCTGATAGTCGGGCGTGGTGTCGAAGGCGATGATTGGCGCGTCAAGGCTCAGCAGCGCCTCAATGGACTCCAGGGAAGGGGAGTAGGCCAGATGCTGCGTGATGACGGCGGAGACGCCGGCGTCGTTGAACTTCTTCGCCGCGCGGTCAAACTCCGGCTTGATGCGGCAGACCTCGTCCGCCAGAACGACCTCGAGGCCCTGGCTTTCGAGCATCTTGATGAGCGTGTGCATGTAATCGACCATCGGGTCGCGGTAATGCGGGTTGGAATCGTCATACAGCTTGATGTACAGAGGCAGATAGCCGACTTTGATCTTTTTCATATCGTTCGCTCTCCAGTCTTTAACCGTAAATGGATTTGCGCGCGCCCTCGATCAGGTCATGCGCATTGTTGTACATGATGTCTTCCACGTCCTGCTTCGTCAGGCCCAGCGTCTTGCACGCCCGCTTGAACGCCAGCAGCTCCTCATACAGGAAGAACGTGATCTTCTCCGCCTCCTCCGCCGAGACCTCACGCAGGTGCTTGTCCTGCTTCGGGTCGCCGTAGAGGCCGGGGGGAACGAGGTTGATGTAGGTGCCGTTTTCCTCGATGCGGTGCGTCCGCATACGCAGGATGGGCATGTCCGTGCCGTACATGACGTGCTTCGGGCCTGCATGGCGCAGGACCTCGGTGATGGCGTGGACCTCGGGCTGGCCCTGGCAGTCGGTGCCCTTGCGCTTGATGGTGAAGGCGATGGCGTCCAGGCGTAGCACCTCGACGCCGCGGTTGGCCAGGTTCAGGACGATGCCGGCGAACTCGGCCATGACGTGGGGGTTGCGCCAGTTG
>OLGE01002551.1_pt1 | contig 15869 bp, 16 predicted proteins | sample 1605151 | NCBI WGS metagenome assembly OLGE01 (sample SAMEA3888912, study PRJEB22519) | human gut metagenome | biome: human gut; feature: human-associated habitat; material: faeces | place: Denmark | collected 2010
ATATAAATACCACTGCCGGAATAATGAATCTCTTTTTTAGCTTTTTCATTTGTATTACCCTCTAAAATCAATGCCTATCTGTTCTATATGTTTTTAATATTATAGCTCTACGATAAGAAAATATCTATGAATTACATAAATTTCCAACACTTCAAACCCATAAGCAAAACTAAAAGAAGCCTCTACTTTCAAGTCTGTCTAATTCCATCAAAGAAACGACAGCAGAAAGTGCCGCCACAATTCCGTAATGATTAATGCTTGAAAGTCGCCTGAAAGAATGCTATAACATTGAGCGTAAAATTTGAGTGGACTTTTCCGGATTCGGTCATCTTTTTGCCACACAGCTATCTTGTGATAGCCGTGTGGCTTTTTTGTTGTCTGCATCCTGGAAAATCTGGCAGAACGGAGGATGGAAGCTGCCGGACACTTTGTGGAGAGGAGGGAAAGCATGCAGACCAATAATAAAATGGCGGTCGCTCCTGTTGGAAAGCTCATCTGGCAAATGTCGATACCGCCGCTGATTTCCATGTTCCTGCAATATTCCTATAACCTGATAGACAGCTCGTTTGTGGCGCGGTTGAGTGAGAATGCATTGACCGCTGTTTCTCTGTCATTCCCGATTACAACATTGATGAATGCAGCGTCTATCTGGATCGGTGTCGGCGTGAATGTGCTGATAGCAGGGTATCTTGGACAGAAAAAGCAGGATGAGGCAAATGTAACTGTCACACATGGATTGTTACTGGCTTTTGGAATAGGTGCTTTGCTCAACCTTATGTCATTACTGATTATGAAACCCTATTTTCGGGCATTCACCAATAATGAAGAAATTTATCAGCTGAGCATCGCCTATATGAGTGTGTGCTCCTTCATGCAAATTCCCAATATGGTGCATATCGCCATCCAGAAGATGATACAGGCCACCGGGAACATGGTCGCTCCCATGTGGTTCCAGATTGCGGGCGTGGTCGTCAACTTCGTGTTCGACCCCATTCTGATTTTTGGGATTGGTATTTTCCCGGCTATGGGAATCCGCGGCGCTGCGGTGGCTACTGTTGCGGGCTATTTGTTATCCATGATTTTGGCATTTGCCTTGCTGCTGGGCAAAAAGCAAAAAGTGCGGATAAAGATCAAAGAATTTCATATACAAAAGTGGATGATTGCCCGTATATTCGCTCTTGGCTTACCATCTTTTATCATGAACGCCCTCAGTTCGTTTATGGTGACCTTTGTCAATCTGTTTTTGGTGGCGTATTCCTATACGGCAATCGCTTTCTTCGGCGCATATTTTAAGGTGCAGCAGCTGATTGTTATGACGGTAAACGGCTTGATTCAAGGCTGTTTGCCTGTCATGCGGTTTAACTACGGCGCAGGCAACAGCGAACGGCTGCATTCCGCTTTCCGATATGGAACTGTTTTGGTCACCGGCATGATGATACTGGGGTCGTTGGCTGTCCTCATCTTTCCGGCGCAGATTCTGGGATTGTTTACGGCGTCGGAATCCATGCGCTCCTTTGGAATCTCCGCCATGCGGATCATGGCGGCAAGCTATCTGTTTTGCGGCCTCTCTACGATGATTTCCACCTATTTTCAGGCCATAGAAAAAGTAGGTTCCAGCATGGCAATCCAATTATGCAGGCAAATGCTTTTCCTTGTGCCTGCCCTGTGGTGTCTGGACAAATTATTCCAGCTGAACGGAATCTGGCTTGCATTTCCGGTTGCGGAAACCGCGACTTTGCTCGTTGCACTTGTGATGATGGCATGGCATCGCCGCAAAAATATCTCATAACGTGTTTTGCGAAGGAGGAATTATGAACGACACTTTCATGAAAGAGAAACCGATATTGCCGCTGATTTTATCCATGTCCCTGCCGATGGTGTTATCCATGCTGGTCAACTCCCTCTACAACATTGTGGACAGCTTTTTTGTTGCGCAGATCAGCGAGGAAGCGATGACGGCGTTATCACTGGTTTACCCGGTTCAAAATTTTATCAATGCGGTTGGAATTGGGTTTGGTGTTGGGATCAACGCAGTGATTGCCTTCTATCTGGGCGCGGGAGATAACAGGGAAGCGGATCAGGCTGCAACGCAGGGACTTGTGCTTGCCGTGATTCATGGCGTTGTTATGACAGTCTGCTGTATCGCAATTATGCCGGTTTTTCTGCGGATGTTCACTGCATCCGAAGCGGTCATTGAACTTGGCGTCCGCTATTCTGCCGTTGCGTTCGCCTTTACACTCATTGTTACCGTCAGCATGGTGTTTGAGAAACTGTTCCAGGCAGTAGGAAACATGAAAACGACCATGATCAGCCTGATGTGCGGGTGCATCACAAACATTGTCTTGGACCCTGTTCTGATTTTTGGCTATGGCCCATTCCCGGAAATGGGGATTGAAGGCGCAGCGCTGGCCACCGGCATCGGGCAGGCCCTGACGCTTGCGATTTATCTGGTCATCTACTTTGTGCGGCCCATTCGCGTGCATATCCGCAGACAGCACATTCTGCCCGGCAAAAAGATGGTCATAAAGCTGTATTCCATCGGCATTCCCGCAACCCTGAATTTTGCACTTCCGTCACTTTTGATTTCGGCACTCAATGCTATTTTAGCAGCATTTTCCGAAGTGTATATTTTGGTTTTGGGAATCTATTACAAATTACAGACTTTCATCTATCTGCCGGCGAATGGCATTGTGCAGGGGATGCGCCCCCTGATCGGCTATAACTACGGCGCGGGCGAGAGTAAAAGGGTCAGTCAGATTTATAAGATTGTCCTGTGCATGAGCGGTATCATTATGGTGCTTGGGACCGTGATATGCCTTCTGATCCCCGGCCAGCTTATGGGGCTGTTTACCCACACAGAAACGACGATTCAGGCTGGGGAAACGGCCCTGCGTATCATCGGTGCCGGTTTTATCGTCTCGGCGGTTTCCGTTACTTCTTCCGGCGCACTGGAGGGGCTTGGAAAAGGCACTCCTTCCTTACTGATTTCCCTTTGCCGGTATGTGGTGGTCATCCTACCGGCTGCGTTTTTGCTCAGCAGGTTTTTCGGAGCGGTTGGTGTCTGGAATGCGTTTTGGGTCACGGAAGTGATCGCCGCGGTCATTTCCCTTATCATTTACCGCAAGGCGATTGCAAAACCTGTGACGACGGCCCGAAAGGAATGAATGCCGTCCTGCTCGACTGCGCCGGATAAATTTCTGCTTCTTTTCCGGCTTTGCTGTTTTTTGAGCTGGTTATTGCAACAATCGGAACGATTGCAACCTGTACTTGGACTGGCTTGGGCGTACTGATTCAGAAGTTTTATCTGCGGCATTTCCGTGTTATTAACATTATCCTTGCACTAACATTACTGGAGTGTATTTGGGGAATGTTAAGATAATTGTTGCTTTTAGTGAAGCATAATCTGGATTATTTAAAATGTCTTCTGTCGCAGACCCGCCGCTTTTATTCGACTTTGGTTCACCGTTTACAACAATCACATCCGGATTCTTAAGAAAGGGACGGAATGAAGTCACACTTATTTGGTGTAAAAACTTGCAAATCCATCTTCTTTCCGTCAATATTATGGAAAGGGAAGAAGGTATGTTTCAAACGATTATTAGTACAATAAGTTCTTTTATGTATAGCAAACTACTGGTTATTATACTGATTGGTGCGGGAGTGTATTTTACAGTCCGTACAAGATTTCCACAGGTAAGATTATTTAAGAGAGCTTGTGGATCCGTAATGGAAAAGCCAGAGGATAAAGAGGCGATTTCCTCTTTTCAGGCACTTATGGTTTCAACAGCATCCCGTGTGGGAACGGGAAATATTGTCGGGGTTTCATCGGCAATTTGTATAGGGGGATTTGGTTCTGTATTCTGGATGTGGGTGATTGCGATTATCGGAAGTGCATCTGCTCTGATCGAGAGTACATTGGCACAGATTTATAAGAAAAGAGGGGAAGACGGAAGCTGTTATGGGGGACCGGCTTACTATATTGAAGCGGCACTTCATTGTCGCCCGCTGGCAATTGTTTTCTGCGTTGCAATGATTTTAACCTACGCATTTGGATTTAATATGCTGGCATCTTATAATCTGCAGTCTACATTTTCAGTATTTTCTTTTTATAATGCAGAGATGAGTCCATGGATCATCGGTGGAATTTTGGCAGTGCTGACAGGATGGTGTCTGCTTGGCGGCGGCTCACGTATCGTAAAAGTAACGTCAAGGGTTGTGCCAGTAATGGGGATTGCGTATATCGGAATTTCACTTTTGGTAGTAATTATTAATATTCAGAATGTGCTGGCAATGTTTGTGCGCATTTTTGAAGAAGCATTTGATTTTAGAGCAATTTTCGGAGCATTTTCCGGTTCAGCCATGATGCAGGGAATCCGCCGGGGACTCTATTCCAATGAGGCAGGTATCGGTTCTGCTCCGAATGCATCTGCTTCAGCAAATGTCAGCCATCCGGTAAAACAGGGGCTGGTACAGATGTTGGCTGTATTTATTGATACTTTGTTGCTTTGTACAGCAACAGCAATGATGTGTATGTCATCTGGGATTGACCCGGCAAAAGAATTGCAGGGAGCACCATGGGTGCAGGCATCTCTGCAGGAATCACTTGGTTTTTTCGGTCCGGTCTTTATTACAGTTGCGATGGTATTTTTTGCATTTACAACTCTGCTCGGAAACTGTTTTTATTGTGACAATCTTTTAATATATATTCACAAAAAACAGCCGGGAAAAGCTTTTATGAAAGGATTCAGACTGGTATCGGCACTTGCAATCTTTCTGGGAGCAGGAATGGAGATGTCTCTTTTATGGGATCTTTCCGATGTATTGATGGGGGTTATGGCGCTCATTAACATTCCGGTTATCCTGATTTTATCAGAGATTGCATTTAAAGCGGTTCAAGATTATGAAGCACAGTTAAAGAAAGGACTTAACCCTGTTTTTAAAAGCGCAGACATCGGGCTTAGTCAAAAAACAGATTTCTGGAGAAATTATTGTAATATAGACTAAATATGATTCAGGAAATGCCGGAAGAATTCAATAAAGTGTTGGAGAATTGAGAAAATCGGAATTTTCAGGAGGTTCATTGAAGTGGAAAAAATAAAAATAGAAAAGAATACCGTTCAGGAAACACTGATTATACCTCTATATGGTAGAAAAATGTGTTCTGAAAAATTTTCTGCTCTTTATACTGACATTTATGCCAAAAAATTATGTGATAGGTTAGACTATGATTTTTCGGAATTGGAAAAAAAGAATAACTCATTTTTATATGAGTTTGGAGCACTTGAAGCTGCAATGCGTCAGTTAGATATCATTTGGGAAATAAAAGAATACTTGAAGATTTATCCAAAGGCTACAATTGTCAATCTTGGTTGTGGATTAGATGAGACTGGTAAGGCTTGCGATAATGGAAGTTGTAGTATAGTCAATGTAGACTTCCCTGATGTCATAAATGTTCGAACCCAACTGATATCAAATCATGAAAGAGAAAAAAATGTTGCATGTGATTTAAAAGATTATTCATGGATGAACGAAGTAGACGGTTCAAACGGAGTTGTTTTCTTTGCGGCAGGGGTATTCCATTATTTTAAAAGAGAAGAAGTAAAAAGTTTAGTGCTAGAACTTTCCAAAAGATATGAAAAAGGATGCCTAATTTTTGATAGCGTAGGTAAGCTAGGCTTAAAACTTATGATGTCAAAGATATTGAAGAATATGGGGATTAAAGATGTGGAAGGTCTATTTTATGTGAATAATACAATTAAAGAGCTTAATTGGTCGGATAAAATAAAAGTAACATCAAGGGGATATATGTTAGGCTATTATAATATGAAAAGTTTCAATATTCGCAGTTCTCATCGCTTACTTGCAAGGATAGGAGATAATGTGATGAAGATGAAAATAAATAAATTCCTGTTTGACTAGAAGGTGCTTTACATGAAAAAAGTATATCAAGGATTATCGGCGTGATAATGCTGATTGTAGCTGTTATATTTATAATGTTTGCATTAAACCATCCAGAAAAGAGTTTCCCTTGGAACAATACAATTACGTGGTTACTGTATGGTGTATATTTTCTTGTGACAGTAGTGCTGCTTATTGCTCCTAAAATGAAGATGTGAGAAATTCCAGTTTATAGGGATAATACAATAATTTTTTTGCATGAAAAAGGGTGCGACAGTACAATAGTCCGTCCAGGGCGACAGCCTTGGTCCATAGATGTGGTATGACTCATCGTATTGGGTTATTATCCTGTCACGTTTCGCTCAGATAACGTAGCTTTTCCACGAAAAGAAAAATTAAATTTGTAAAGAAATCAGTAGTGGAGTGATGCAATAAAATGTAACTGCGATTTTGGAAAATCTATAAAATTCGCTTATTTCATGGTATAATTGCAATGTTTAATTTACATTTAGAAAATTTGGAATTACATTATGGAAAACATAAACCTAACCCCACTTCTAAAATCAATCTTCGACTACGACCCGGACGGACCGAACATTCATCATCTGATGGCGGTTCATGGCTACAGCCGGCTTATCGCGCAGATGGAAAACGTGGACGGGCATACGCTTTTTATAACGGAAGTTGCGGCGTATCTTCACGACATCGGTGTTAAGGTGAGCAAGGAAAAATATGGAAACAGCCAGCCTCAGTACCAGGAGGCGGAAGGTCCTGCAATCGCGCGCAAACTTCTTGAGCCGCTCTCGCTTCCTGCCCCCGACGTTGAGCGAATCTGCTTTATAATCGGGCACCACCACACGTACAAGGCAATCGACGGCATGGATTTTCAGATTCTCGTTGAGGCGGATTTTATCGTGAACGTTATGGAAGGCTACTGCAAGCGCGAATCAGTTCCGGCGATGAAAGCAAACGTGTTCAAGACCGCAAGTGGAAAATATCTTTTGGAGCAGATGTTTGAGAAGTCGGGAAGGTGAATTTTTAATTCATAAAAAATCCGATGAATATTTTTAGAATGGCTAGAAAAGTTGTTGAATTTTTTCTCTTGTTTATTTAAACTAATTATACCTTGATTTAGTAAAATATCTGCGTTGCGGATGAATATAAACTATATCAAGGAGTGTTCAATATGGAAACACAAGAACTTTTTAATTATCTAAAGATGAGTTGTAAAAATTGCCTTGCTACTAAGGACTATCAACGGTTTTGCTCGATTTTAGGTAATATCAAACGAAACAATCAGGTGTTCTGTAGCACAGATTCATTTGAGTCAGCTAAGAATGCAGTATCTGAAATGCAAAGTTTGTTTACAAGACTTGAGAATTTTTTATCGCCAAATGATAGAAAACTCTTGCAGGAGTTTGTAAGTTCTTGCCAAAGTGAAGTTAACGAATACGGAAGCCAATGCCATCGCAATTTTATGGAATTGCAAGAACAGACTGGAGCTACAGTGGATGGTATTCCAAGTTTTCTGTTTTCAAGTTCTTCAGATGATTATGATGATTATTTGTTCAGAAGAACAATGGCGGAAGGCTTGAGGTAAAATTTCACTAATCATATAACTTGATTCAATTCTGAAAGGTATCGTAACTGCGTTATGGGCATACCTTTTTTTGTATTTTCACTCCTTGATATAGATTTTTGAATTACTCTGATACGTTTATCTTATGAAAAATATTGAATTTGCCCTTTCAAAATAGTTTCAAACTATTTCCCCTTCAGAAAATAAAAAACTATTGACTAAAATGAACAAAAATATCCACTTATGGAGAAAATATGAATTTAAAAGAGAAATTTAAAGAATGGATGACAAAACAGAAAAAAGAAGATGGAACAGATTATTCATTAAATACAATTAATTCTTATTGCTCTCAATTAAATAGTGCACCTGCAAAACTTGATAATATTCAGGATTGTTATAAAATTTCGATTTTTGAATATTCTGATTTACAAGTTTATCATAATGTAGAAAATATAATTTTTAATGCTCCTAATTTCGATGAAGTTAATAAAAACGCAGGAAATCAAGCATTAAAATATGGCATGCTAAAATACGAGGAATTTTTAGCGAAATTGCAAAAAGATAGAAATCAACCTACCGACAACTTGACCGACCAACTTACAGACCTTCTTCAGCACACCCACAACCTGATTCTTCACGGTGCTCCGGGAACTGGAAAAACATTTCTTGCCAAAGAAATTGCAAAAAAAATGGGCTGCTCACAAAATGAAATTGGCTTTGTTCAGTTTCATCTGAGCTACGACTACACGGATTTTGTCGAGGGCTTGCGTCCGAAAAATCAGTCTGGCGGCGAAATCGGATTTGAGAGGAAAGACGGCGTGTTCAAGGAATTCTGCAAAAGAGCGTTGCTGGCGATGAACGTTTCTTCGGTTTCTGATAATTTTGAACAAGTTTGGGAGAAGGTCGTTGATTATCTGAATGAAAAAGATTTTATGTATATTCCGCTTCTGACAGGAAAAAGCACATTCCGTGTTGAGCTGAATGAAAACGGAGACGGACTTGCGACCAGAACTTATGAAAATGGCGATTATAAAAAAGGCGAATGGATTCAGGGAAAGTCAAAATTTTACAACAAAGAACAGTTGTATAATATTTACAAAGGGCTTCCGGGGATTCCGTCCCGAGGACATGACAACTACAGAAAAGCCGTGATTGAATATTGGAAGAAAAATTTCGGGCTTGTTGATTATTCGGTAAAAGAAAAATCTGAAAGTGAATCTGTAAAACCTTTCGTCTTCATCATCGATGAAATAAACCGCGGCGAGCTTTCAAAAATTTTCGGCGAGTTGTTCTATGCGGTTGAGCCAGGCTATCGAGTTTCTTACGACGACTTGAAGAAACATCAGTCCGGAGAGAAAACGATTTCAACAATCCGCACGCAGTACGCAAATCTTGAAACTGAGGGAAACTCGTTTGACAAGGCGTTGCGCGTTTCGAATCCGTCAGATTTCGGTCATTTCTTCATCCCCGAAAACGTCTACATGATAGGCACGATGAACGACATCGACCGCAGTGTGGACACAATGGATTTCGCATTCCGCCGCCGTTTTGCGTTCAAGGAAATCAAGGCTTCTGAAAACCTTGGAATGCTCGATGAACTTGGTGAAATCGCAGACAAAGCAAAAGCTCGCCTCAAAAAACTGAATGAAGAAATCTCAAAAATCACGGAGCTTTCTTTGCCTTCATCGTATCATATCGGCGGCGCATATTTCCTGAAGCTGAAAGATTTTGAAGGCGCCGACAACGAACGCTTCCAAAAACTTTGGGATTACCACTTGGAAGGACTTCTGAAAGAATATCTCCGCGGCACGGAAAACGCGGAAGAAAATTTTGAGAAGCTTGAGAAAGCATATTTCGGTTCGGAAAACTCTGAAATAACCGATGTATAAAATTGATAATAAACAATTCTTATAGTAAACTTTTAGAAAAGAACTATATTAAGATGTTAATATTAATTGGAAAAATGATATGAATAAGAAAAATCTTGATATTCAGAATTTGCAGAAAGAGGCTAAAATATTTTCCGAGATTGAATCAGAACATGATGAACCGTCAATTTTCGGCTCTACAGATGGTAAAGCGGTTGGAACTTATTTAGAGCATAAATTTAAAAATTTTCTTGCTGAAAAATATGCTTTTGAGAATGGAAATTCTGCAAGCGGAATTGATTTGCCCAGTCTTGAAGTTGACATAAAAACGACAAGCATTATTCAGCCACAGTCGTCTTGCCCATTTAAATCAGCAAGACAGAAAATTTATGGTCTTGGGTATAATCTTCTTGTTTTTGTTTATAAAAAGGAAGATAACCAAGAAACAAAGACAAGCCGTTTATATATTCTTCATACAATTTTTGTTGAGAAAAATAGAACGGCTGATTTTCAGCTTACGACAAGTATCAACAAAATCTTGGACAATGGTGCAAATGAGGATGATATTATCGCTTTGTTCCAAGATAAAAATCTTCCTGTTGATGAAATGACAGCTGCAACGCTTTCAAAAGAAATTCTTTCAAATCGTCCTAGAATCGGTTATCTGACAATCTCAAATGCACTTCAATGGAGGCTTCAGTATTCAAGAATTATTGAAGAGGCTGGAAAAATAGGCGGAATAAACAGGCTGGTTTAAATGAATAAATCAAAAGAACTTGGCGATTTTCAGACTCCAAAAGAGTTAGCTCAACTTGTTATAGAAATTCTCAGAAAGAAAGATTTTATCCCTGATGTGATAATTGAACCGACTTGTGGAAAAGGCTCTATTTTACTTGAAGCTGAAAAATATTTTAAAAACTCGAATATTCTGGGGATAGAAATTCAAAGAGTATATGTTGATTTTTTGTTTCCGCTTATAGGTCAAAATACAAATATTGTAAATGCTGATTTTTTTAACTCGATTGATTTTATAAAGAATTTTATCGATAAAAATGAAAATCTTCTTTTTATAGGAAATCCGCCTTGGGTTACGAATTCGGAACTTTCCTCAATCAATGGAGCAAATCTTCCAAAAAAATCTAACATCGATGACCTGCGAGGAATTGAAGCTATTACTGGCAAAAGCAATTTTGATATTTGTGAAAGTATCATAATGCAGTTGATTTCAGAATTTTCTGATAGACAAAGTGTTTTTGCTTTTTTGTGTAAAACGGCTGTGGCAAGAAAAATAATGCAGAGACTTTGGAAAAAAGATTTTAAATATAAGAATGCTGAGCTTTATCCAGTTGATTCACAAAAATACTTTTCGGCGGCTGTTGACTCTTGTTTTTTCATTTTGGATTGTACAGAAAAAAAATCTGTAACAACTCTTAAAATTTTTAATTCAATTGAGGAGCAGAAATTTATAATTGAAAGCGGATTTATAAATGGGATTTATATTACAGATGTTTCAAAAAAGGACAGTCTTGAGTTATATGGAAAGAGTATTTTTACCTGGCATAATGGAATAAAGCATGATTCTGCAAAAATCCTTGAATTGAAAAATGATAATGGCATATTAAAAAATGGAAAAGGTGAAATTGTAGATGTTGAAAATGAGTTTCTCTTTCCGTTGTTAAAAAGTTCTGATATTGCAAACAATAATTTTGAGATTGAACGAGAAATTTTAGTGACTCAAAAATATATAGGAGAATCTACAGATTATATTAAAAATAAATTTCCAAAAACTTGGTCTTATTTGGAAAACAATGAACCGCACTTTTGTAAACGAAAAAGTGTGATTTATAAAAACAAACCACGATTTGCTATTTTTTCTGTTGGTGATTATACATTCAAGCCTTATAAAATTGCAATTTCTGGGCTTTACAGAAATCTGAATTTTGTTTTGATTGAATCAAAAAATGGTAAGCCTGTTATGCTCGATGATACATGTAATTATATTTCATTTGATGATATAGAATCTGCAAAATTTGTTTTTACACTTCTGCAATCAGATGTTGTGAAAGAATACTTAAGTGCACGTATTTCTTTTGATTCAAAACGTCCGGTAACAACAGAAATCCTGAACTCGATAAATTTGGAGAAAGTCGCACAATTAAAAGATAAAGCAAATGATTTTTCTTCCTTGTTTAAAATATATATTTCTCCTTCGTTATTTACTGAATCAGAATTAAAAGTTGTATAAAATGCTCCGTCTAAAAACAACAGACAACAGCTGTTCGCAAAAAATTTCTTCTCTTATAAAGAAAGATTTTCTAGAATCTGACGCTGAGGAAACTTTTTCCGCCGCGCATTATTCCTCGCTTTCACGCATTGCGGATGTTCCGGTCAAGGAATTGACGGCAAAAAATCCGAATCTTCTTGTCTTTCCGTATGAGATCGACAAATCTTACGGCAGAATCGGAGGACTTCCGATTTTTGAGATGCACGGCTGTGCTGAAAGTTTTTCTGAAGCAGAAATAAAAACCGGGAATTTGATGGGGTTTGTCGGAATTGGCGCAGACGATGGCGCGATTCATCTGGAAATTGCCTCGCGGTTTTCAAAATCAGAAGACGATTTTTTTCTTCATTATATGCTGGGAAAAGTTTTTTGCGAAAATCTTTTCAGCCTGAATTATGACGCTTCGAGCGGCAACGTTTTTGATTTGCTCTGTTTTATGTTTCCGCTTGTCTTAAAAAATGCGGTTCGGCAGGGAATTTTCAAGACATACAGAACTTTTGAGCGGAACGATGCGAACGTAAAAGGCTCTCTGAATCTTTCTAGGCACATAAGGCAGAATGTTCCGTTCGGCGGAAAAATAGCGTATAATGAGCGCACGCAGGTTTTTGACAATCCACTCACCGAGCTTGTGCGCCACACGATTGAATTCATCAGAACAAAGCCGTTTGGAAAATCAATCTTGAATTCTGATTCCGAGACAAAATCCGCTGTCAGCCAGATTGTTGAGCTCACGCAAAACTACAGTTTCCACGAGCGGCAGAAAGTCATTTCCGAAAATGCAAAGCCCATGAGCCATCCGTTTTTTATAAAATGGAAGCCGCTTCAAAAACTTTGCCTTGCGGTTTTGAAACATTCAAAAATAAATTATCATTCAAACGAAAAATCTGTGTGCGGCCTGCTTTTTGACGGCGCCTGGCTCTGGGAGGAATATCTGAACACGATTCTGCGCCCGCTCGGCTTTGTTCACCCTGAAAACAAAAAACACAAAGGCGGACTTAGAATGTTCAAGAGTGACGATGAGCTGGCTTTCGACAAAGACCACCGCAGAATCTACCCGGATTTCTACAAGAAAGGCGAGTATATTCTGGATGCAAAATATAAGCCGCTTCAAAAAAATGTCTGCCGTGAGGATTTGTATCAAGTTGTCGCATATATGCACACGATGAGAATCGCACGCGGCGGATTTATTTTCCCGGACGACGGAAGAACGGATTTTGAAAATTGCCGTTATAACCTTGCGAACAACACTGGAACTCTCGATGTGATTGGCGTAAAAATTCCCCGTAACGCAGAAAACTTGCAGGAATTCTGCTCGCTTATGAAAAGAGAGGAGGAGAGGATTTTAAATTATTTCTATAAAATCTTCTAAACTTTTTCCCTTTCCCAATTAAAAATTTTCCTTTCAGAATGACTGTTTTTTTAGTATATTTTAAGTATCTTAAAAACTATATCGGGGGAAAAATGTCTAGTCCGCAAATCCAAAATGCCTTGCAAACTGTAAATCGCCTTGTTCCGCTTGTGGAAGATGCAGAGCGTCATTTTAAAAGCGCGCGCAACTGGAGTTTTCTTGATGTTTTAGGCGGCGGCTTTCTGACTGATTTGGTTAAATACCACAAGTTGAACAAAGCCAGCGATTCCATGAACGAAATAAATTATCTTATGCAAAAATTGAGCCGTGAACTTGGAAGCCTTGAAATTCCTAACGATTACAGAATGCAGCTCGGCGGCTTTCTGACATTCGCCGATTTCTTCTTTGACGGCGTTTTCGTGGACGCATATATGACTTCAAAAATCATGAACAGCCTTGACGAAGTGCAAAAACTTAAAGAAAGGCTTTATATTTTGAAGTCAAAACTGGAACAGATGTAAAAAATTGAACAGAAACATGACAAATGTTTAAAGCCTCAAAACTAATAAAAAATCTAATATTTCTTCTGCTCTTTATTCCTTCAGTTTCTGCCCATGCAGAAGGGCAATCTCTTGCAGAACCGCAAAAGCCGGGGCAATCACAGGAAATTCAAAGTCCCAGCCAAGAAATTCCGTCTCTTCAGCAAAAACAAAAAATCTCATTTTTCAATTCCCAGAATTTCAACTTCAAAGAAAAACGGATTTTTTCCCTGGACACGGCGTATCTTCTTTCCGGCTTAAAAAATAACGGCTGGGGCTTGGGGCTTGGATACGAGCAGCTTGTGCTTCCATTCCTTTCCATAAAAAGCGATTTTTCCCACGTGACAATTTTCCCCACAAGTTACGACCTAACCATAACAACAGTCGGAATTTCTCTGAACGCATTTTATTATCCACTCAATAAAGGTCTTAATTTTCTTTACGTCGGGTTCGGCTGCAGAACAGATTTTCTTATGTACTCAGGCGACGACGTTCCGTCCGACCACAAAAAGGACTCTTTAATTCGACTTGCTCCAAAAATCGGCTGGAAACAAAGCATTTACGACTACGTCCTTGTCGATATTTATTACAGCTACCGTTTTTCTGTTTTTTCCAGCGACTTGCCAGATTCAGTCGCAGACATCAAAAGCAACGGAAACGGATTCGGCGTAAAGTTAAAATTCAACCTTCAAAAAATATTCAAGGCAGTTTTCAGAAGATAGAATTCTGGGGCATCCGGCAACAAGTTTCTGCTAGGCTTTTTACAGGTTTTCTTTGAAAAGTCGTATAATATAGAAGAAAAACTTATTAAAAATGTTGAAGACGCAGCTCCGCTTGTTCTGAAAGATTTGGTTCAATGCGAAGAAGGAAAAACTGAAATCACAGTCTTAGGAGTTCCGCACATTTTGGAAGCCGGCCAGATAATTGTAATGCAAAAAAATGTTTCACATTTGCTGAAGGCGCTTACAAAATTAAAAATTAAAGATGATTTTGACGGTTGTAAAATAACAGCTTATTATGCAAGATTGACAAAGTATCAATTTGCATTAAAATAAATATGTGTTAGATAGAAGATTTTTGCTGGCATCCTTGTTGATTTCTTTGTTTTCCTTTGGATTTTTAGTTTCATGCGATTCGGTTTCATGGGCAGAGGAAAACTCTGAATATATAAATTCAATAACATCAGAAGAATCTCAGTCCGTGGAGGAACAAAAGCTTGCGGATGAAGCCTGTGCTCCGACAAACGGTTTCTATAATTGCGGTTTTTATGATAAGAAAATTCTGGATGCAATCTATAAATACAGAAAACAAAGACGCCTGGATTCCATCATGTACTATGATTCGGGCTTGCATGAAATCTGCATAACTCATTCAAAAAAAATGGCAAATAAAAAGCAGATTTTTAATATAAATGTGAAAAAAATACCTGCTGGCTATAAATTCGTTGCTCAAAATGTTGCTTTTAGCAAGATTATGACTATGGATGATGCTGCGGTCGATGAAATTGTAAATCTTTGGGCTTCAAATTCCCGAACCAGAAAAAATCTTGAAAATCCAGATGTGAATTGGTTTGCTGTCAGCAGTGTAAATAAGTCTGGAGCAAATAATGTCAGCGACGGTTGTTATTACACTTTGATTCTTGCAAAAAAATGATAGAACACGGCTTTGTTGTAAAAACAATGGAGCAAAAATCAAGGGCTTTGTCTCAAAAAATGCCCCAGGCGACAGAGACTCTGTAGCAGTTGTCAAAGTAAATTGTAATAATTTAAGTTACATCAAAAATCTGTTAGAATCGGCGTATGAAAATAAGCAGCAAATTTACGGTGGCGGTTCACACGTTGTTGTGCATTTACCGTTTTAACAAAGAATACAAGGTTACCTCGGATTTTATTGCCGGAAGCACGGGTGTAAATCCTGTGATTATACGGCGGACGCTCATTTCGCTCAAGGCGGCGGGTCTTGTGAACGTTGCGGCCGGAACTGGCGGAGCTGAGCTTGCGGTAAAGCCGGAGGATTTTACACTTTTTGACATTTACAAGGCTTCGGGCAGCATGGAAGAAAATATTTTTGGTTTTCACGAGCAGCCGAATCCCGCGTGCCCTGTTGGCGGAAACATTCACAACATACTCGACTCCCACCTTGCGGACGCACAGAAAGCGTTTGAGCAAAAGCTTGCATCAGTAAAATTTTCCGACCTTGCGGCAGAACTAAAAAAGGCGGAATCTGCGGAGAAATAACAGATTGGCGTTCCCACACTGCTTTGCATACGTGGCGGTCCGGCAATCACCTACGGCGCTTGCCGTCGCTATGTCCGCAACTTGCTGCGCGCGGTCCTCACTTTGTTCGGACTGCCTTC
>OLGE01002558.1_pt1 | contig 15838 bp, 7 predicted proteins | sample 1605151 | NCBI WGS metagenome assembly OLGE01 (sample SAMEA3888912, study PRJEB22519) | human gut metagenome | biome: human gut; feature: human-associated habitat; material: faeces | place: Denmark | collected 2010
TTGCGCTGGTGCTTGTACCCGGACAAAATGTCTGGCGCACGCTGCGCCGCTGGTATTTCGGCATTTTCGGCGTCACGACCTACCTGGTCGGGCCGTTTTTGCTCTACCTTGCCTACCTGCTGGCCTCTGGCTACCGCGTGGCGCTGTTTGCAGGTAAGGTGTCGCTCATGGGCGTGCTCTGCGCCAGCGTGCCGGTCATCTTCTCCAAGCTGAATGTGGAAAGCCTCAAGGTAGGGGAGATCATCAAGATGCTCTTCACCCGCGGCGGCACCTATTTCTGGGAGGGCGGCGTCCTCGGTGCGCCCATCGGCGCGGCGTTGCTGGCCTTGTTTGGCCGCCCGGCATCCAATATTTTAATGCTGCTCGTGTTCCTGCTGGGGCTGATGTTCTTCTTTGCCATCACCCCCGCGGACGTCGTTCTGTTTGTAGACGGCCAGTACAAGATTCTGCAGGCCAAGCGCGAGGAGCTGGAGGGCGTTACCGGCAAGACGGCAGACGCGCAGGACGAGCAGAAAAAATACGAAGAGCTGGCAGGAATCAAAGCCAAGGAACTGCAGATGACAGCCCGTTTGTGCGAGCTGGAAAAGGATTGCGAATCCGTTACGCTGACTGCCGCAGACCTTGCGCAGGTCGTGGAGATCTGGACGGGAATCCCGGCATCCTCCATCACCGAAAGCGAATTTGAACAGGTGGACAAGCTGGAACAGCGCCTGAAGACGCATATCGTCGGGCAGGATCGCGCCGTTGCCGCCGTGGCACGTGCAGTCAAACGCAACCGCGCGGGTGTCAGCGCTAAGCACAAGCCGGTGTCCTTCATCTTCGCCGGACCGACCGGGGTCGGAAAAACCGAATTGGTCAAGCGTCTGGCGGACGATCTGTTCCATGTTCCGGAAACGCTGATCCGGCTGGATATGTCGGAGTTTATGGAAAAGGAATCGGTCAGCCGTCTCATCGGATCGCCTCCCGGCTATGTCGGTTACGATGACGCCGGACAGCTGACCGAGAAGATCCGCCGCAAGCCGTACTCAGTCGTGCTGTTCGATGAGATCGAGAAAGCGCATCCTGAAGTTCTGAATATTCTGCTCCAGATACTGGACGACGGACGTCTGACTGATGCGCACGGCAAAACCGTCAACTTTGAAAATGCCATCATCGTGATGACCACCAACGCCGGCTCCGAGCATAGGACGGCACAGATCGGCTTTTCCGAATCGTCCGATCGGGCGGCGGATGATGCCACCATGAAGGCATTGCAGGGCTTCCTGCGCCCGGAATTCATCAACCGGGTTGATGAGGTCATCACATTCCGCCCGTTGACCCGGGAGGATTTCTCTGCGATTGCCCGGATCATGCTGGACGAGCTGAGGGATGTGCTGAAAGAGCGGGGACTGACCTTCACGTACACCGATCCGGTCGCACGGTTTATTGCGGACGAATCCTATTCCGAACGGTACGGCGCACGGAATATGCGCCGATATATTCAGAGAAACGTGGAGGATCCCCTCGCCGAAGCCGTCATTGCCGACTACAGTCACACGCTGTCGCAGGTTCGCCTGTGTGTCCGTGACGGCAAGCTGGCAGTTGATGCCATGTAAGGGCTTGCTATGTCAACGCAGCAAAAGAAAACCGGATCTGCAACCGGTAACGATGCCGGAGACGTCCGCCGCCGTGCGCGGCGGCGCATCAACCCGGCTGCCATTCCGCCGGGAGCGCTTCTGCACCATCTGAAAACTGATCCCGAAACGGGATTGTCTCCCCGTGAGGCAGAAAAGCGGCTGCATCCGCTGTCTTCCGCGCGGCACCGACCGCTGTTCCTCACGGGCACGCTGACGCCGTCCGGTTGTATCAAACGTCTGTGCAGGGAGCCGGTGCTGTGGCTGTTTCTGGCGGTCTGCCTGAGCGCCTTGTTCTTCGGGCGGGTCGCTATGGGGCTTGCCTGCCTTGGATTGACGCTTGCCTATGGGGCGGTATGCACGCTTTGCTACATCCGCTCGCAACGTGTGGATGCCGCCATGCGAACCATGGAAGCACCACTGTGCCGCGTCCTGCGCAACCGTCGGGTGCGCCGCCTTGCCGCTGACTGCGTAGTACGCGGGGACATAATCCTGCTGTACCCCGGCGATGTTGTTCCGGCAGACGCCCGCCTGCTGTCCGCCGACCCGGATTTCTGCGTGGTTGAGCGCGAACTGTCCGGCGATCCGGCCGAGCGGCGGTCTGTCCGACTGACAAAGGACCCGGAGACGGTTGTGCTGTCAGCCGGACGCGACAGTCATTCGCCCGACAATATGGTATTCGCGGGCGGTGTTGTGGAATGCGGCCGTGCGCGCGCCGTGGTGGTCGCCACGGGGCAACAAACGCATCTGGGAGCGCTGACAGGCGGTGTCAAACCGGTCGGACGGGGCGAGTTGCCGGCATCCTTCCGGCACGCAGAAAAGATACTGAATCTGTGTAATCTGACGTTGCTTGCGCTGGTTATTCCGCTGACAATTATTGGGTATCTTACACTTGGCGGTCGATATGACCTGCTGGATATCGTGCTGACGGCAATGACGCTCTGCGTGACATCCCTGACCGGGCATCTCCTGATCCGTGCGGCTTGTATAGGCGCCTCGTTGCGCAGTATGGCTGCAACGGATCGGGATACGGCTTGCTCGGCGGATATCCGCGCTTCCGAAACACTGGATGTGCTGAACCGCATTGATGAACTGGTGCTGGTCGGCACAGCCGGGCTGCATGACGGTGTGGCTCACCCGGAATTTCTGACGGTCGGCGCGGCACGGTATGACTGCACACGTCCCGGCGCGGATGAGGCGGCTGAGCGGTTTGCCGCCTGCGCCTACCTGTTCCGGGCTGTCCTGCAGGACGCGGAGGGCGGGGAACTGCCGGTCTCTGCGGAAGGCGAGGTGCTGTTGCGCGAGCGCCTGTCCCTGCTGAACGCGCTGGTCGAATGGGCGGAGCTGTCGCCGGAAGACGTGCAACTGCGCGTCAGCGCCGGGTTTCCGTGCAAAGCCGAACGCGCAGGGGGACAGCCGACCGTGCGAATCCGCTGGAAGGACGGCGACACGACCGATCTTGGGCTATACAGCGATTTTGATGAAACAGTATGCTGTACGCTTGTCCCGGACGGCAAGGAAAACCGTCCCATGACGGAAGAAGAGCGGGAAACGTTGCGCCGTACCTTCCGGCAGGCAAGACTGGCTGGCTTTCGAACCTGTTTCCTGCTCTCGTCCGGAACAGAGGGCGTGTGCCTGGAAGGCATGCTTGCCTATGGACCGCATACCTGCCGTAAAACAGACGGTGCCATCCGCGCGCTGGAGGCAGACGGCATTCGTGTAACAGCGTTTCTGCATGATGTCACGGAAGAAAATGCCCGCGTGCTGTCCGAGTGCGGTATCACATCCGGCGCCCCTTCCAATCGCCCGCAGTCGGGCGAGCCACGGACACCGGCAGTGATTCTCCGGCGAAACGGAACAGCCGCTTTTGAGGGGTGCAGTGCTTCATACATCCTGGAGTATATCCGCGCGAGACGGGGGGAGGGAAGCCGTATCTGCGTTCTGGCGGGAGAGCGCCGGGACAGGATGCTATTGGAATCGGCTGACATTGCCTGTACGGTATGCCCGGGACTTTTCCGCTCCGCGATGAATGCGCAGTCCGGTGGAACCGGTGTTACCGGACTGGAGCCGGGAGCCTCCTGTGATGCCGACGGAAACTGCGATTCCGCCTGTGCCTCCGATCTCTGCCGTCGGCGTTCCGATGTGACGGTTCGGCGTGTCAGCCGCGAGGGCGGCGGCATTCTGGGCGTCCGGCAGGCATTCCTGACGGCGGCGCGCTACCGGGACGCCATGGCAGGAGCCGTTCGCTTTTTTGTAATTTCGCAACTGTTGCGGGTGCTCATGCTGGCGGTTCCTGTCTGTATGGGTGCCGCACTGCCGGGAGCTCCGTGGCTGTTACTGTCCGGCATGGTCGCCGACACGCTTGCCCTGCTGTCCCTGTCCGTAAACGACACATCTCCGTCACTCATGCGGCGCCGTGTATTTCCTGCCGATTGGCGGCAGCTGTTGCACACACTGTGTCCCGATCTGATCGGAGCAGGTGGCGCAGTTGCCTGTCTGTGGACGACAGCCGGAGTCGGAATGCTCCTTGCCGTCAGTTTCGGAACTGCCGGTCTGGACGGCTTTGCCGGGCTGTCTCTTTTGACGATTCAGCTGGCGTTGTACGTAACGGATCCGATGCTGGCACGGCGCACGCGAAGCGGGTTCTGCTTCCTGCTTGCCTTCCTGCTTCTGTGGGTCGGTGCGCTGGCGGTAACGCTGGGATCCGGATTGCGCCTGTACTGGAGTCTGGTTTTCCCGCTCTGCGGAGGCGGATTGTTCCTTGCATTGCGTGCGTTGGCACGCGTCTCGGTGCGCCTGTTCGGCGGCGCGCGTAACAGACACTGACAGAATACCCCCCCTGTGACTCTGCAAGTTTTCTCCCCGTTGCGCATACACTGGGCTAGGGGAGGTGATACCCTATGCAGACCATGACAAGTGACGAGCTGTGCTCCATGGAAATCATCAACCTGTGCGGTGGCACCTGCCTCGGTACGCCGGAAAGCCTGGAATTGCGCTGTGGATGTGACGGCTGTGTCATAACCGCCCTGATCGTTCCCTGCGAAACGGGGGTGTCTGCCTGGTTGCCATTCGGAAAGCATACAGTCTGGCGAATCCCGTGGGAGCGCGTTGAATGTATCGGTGAAGACGCCATTCTTGTGCGCCTGCCGCCTGATGCGCTGGCTGGGTGCTGTCAGACCGGACGCAAGCGACGTTAGAGTGGGCGAATACAGATTTGGTAAAAAAGCACCCGAGAGCCGATGTGCCCTCGGGTGCTTTGCTGTGCGAGCAGGCGCTTTCATGTATGCGGTGCGTCGGCTTGCTTATGTTTTGTCTTTTATATTGAACAGTCCGTTGAGTTTCCTCTGTGCGGTTTTAACGTTGGCACGCAGCGTGGAGGCAACGTTCTTCGTCTTGTTCAGAATACCGAAGCAGGGAAGATATACGAGATTCCAGAGGCTGCTGTTTCCGTCACAGAATGCAATGCCGGGGTCGTATACAACGGTGTTGTAGATCAGCATGACCATGTCCCGGTCGTCCGGAGAATTGGAGACCTTGTATTGCAGTACGGTATCGTAGTAAGCGTTATGCACGATAGTGCTGGTATAGTAAGCCATCAGCTCCAGCACGTCGCCGACCATTTCCGTATTCCTGATGGAGCTGGGCACCACAATGTTGTTGCCCCAGTTGACGTGGCGGTAATTTTCCTGCGCCTCGCTGTACTTCGGCAGAGGGAGAACGCCGACATCAAAGGTAGCCTCCAGGAAATCCGTGCCGAGTGCCGACAGTGTGAAGGCAGAACGCCCGTTCAGAAAGTCCAGCATGACGCTTTCGTTGTTCCGGTTTCCGAAGTTCCACAGATAGACGCTCTCATCCAGGGACCACGCGAGCAAGCTGTCATAAAAGTTCACCAACCGGTCGTTCTTTTCAAGTGCGACTTCAAATACATTTTCCTCGTTACGCTGTACGACATAAATATCCGAAGCCTGCATGAAGGCAGAACCGTTTGCATCCCACAAACCGGCGAAGCCGTAGCAGTCGCCGTTGTCGCGGGTACCGTTTCCGTTCTTATCCACATACAGATCCTTGGTCATAGCAAAGAACTGATCCAGCGTCCACTTCTGATTGCGCACAAGGTCATAGGGGACATCCCGCTTCGCATCCTTGAGAATTCCCTTGTTGCAGTAAAGAATATTGAGCGTGTAGCTGCACAGGGCGCCCAGTGCGATGTAGGCGTGTCCGTTGATGGCGAGCTGATCGATTACCCGCTTGTTCCAGTAACTTCTGGACAGATCCATGCTTTCCAGATTGTAAAAATCAAACGCATAATTCTGTGTTATGAAAGAGTTATAGCTGTAATAGGGGTGCAGTATGCATAGCTGATAGGCATCATCGCCGGTCATGATATAGGGAGACACCTTCCCGAATATCTCACCGCCCGTGGAAACATCCGAGATGTAGTCATACTCCAGCTGGACGTTGAGCTGGTTTTCGACCACCTGGTTCATCTCGTACACGGCATCGTTGAGCGTATTTTGCTCCAGTTCTTTGGCATAGTACCAGGAACCGGGCTTATTGAAGCCTACCATGCGGAAGACGGATTTTTGGTAATCCTTCTTGCCGACAGCCGGCAACGGTTCACCGGAGGACGATTCGTTTGCCGTGGCGTCTCCTGCAGCGGACGCAACAGCGGAGTTCACATCATTGTCCGAGTTGGAGCAGGCAGCAAGCGGCAGGATCATCAGGAGGGAGAGCAGAACGCAGATAAGCTTTTTCATGTCAAACATTCCTCTTTTCCAAATTACTTGTAGCGGTTGCGGTTTGCATTTACGGTTTACAGCACCCGGTGAAATCTCAGATGCGGCGACGGACATAGTGCAGCCACAGGCGGGTACCGGGACGCAGGAAGCGCGCACGGTGCGCGTGCAGGAAGAGATATAGCTGTGCCATCTGTTTCATTTCGATTGTTGTCATACCGTTGCCGAACTCTTCGGCTGCCAGCGCGTCCAGGATCGGTCGTATCGGCGGAATCCGCTCTGCAGGCTCCGCATCCTTCGTGCCCGGTGTCAGGGCGGCTGTCAGACGTGCCGCATAGGCATCGGGAAACTCGCCGATTCCGGGCGACAGTCCAAACAAAGCCAACAAATCGGTCACGTTGTCGCACAGCGCCCGCGCCAGCTCGCGCGGCTCCTCCGGATCACGCTCCAACGCCAGAACACGCTCTGCCAGATCCCGGCGGCGGTACTGGGCATCACGAGCCCGCCGGATGACGACGGACAAAAGACCGATCGCAAGCGCGATACCGAACAGAATCAGCATAGCGATACCTGCGGCACGCCGAGAGGCAGGATCTCCGTCATTTCCGATATCGGTATCGGTTGCGGATATTGAAATATCCCCGGTGTCCGGTTTCGTTGCACTCTCGTTCCCGGTCGTGACAGGTTCGGAGTTACTCTCGTCCGCCCGGCTGCTGTCGGATTCAGAAGGTGACGGAACGACCGGCACGGACGGGTCGGATATGGCATCGAGAAACCCGTACAGCCCCGTGTAGTATTGCGGCGTTGTTTCGTACTGAATCCAGCCAACGCCGTCAAAGTATACCTCAATCCATGCGTGTGCTTCATAGTCATGAACATAGCCGCCGTAGACAAAGTCGGCTTTTCCTGCCTTTTGCAGGTTGGTAGCAATGTACCCCTCCACGTAACGGACGGGAATCCCGTATTCCCGCAGGATCAGGGCGGCGGCTGAAGCAAACTGGACGCAGTAGCCCTGTTTCGTATTGCGCAGGAAGTTTTCCACGCCATCCAGCGAGGCATCGACATCGGACAGGTCCGGCGTGATGGTGTAGGTGCACCCGAGATCGCGGATGATGTAGTCAATCACACAGCGGACCAGACTGTCCCGGTGAGAGAATGCCTGCAAAGCGGACAGGTCGCGGTACCCGGCAAAGGAGACATCCGGGTACTTGGCACACAAATTGTTATCAGCGGCACTGGTATCAGTGGTATCGTTTGTAATCGCCACCATCCATCGATGCGCGTTTTTTCGGACAGTTGCGGCAAGGTCGGCAATATATGCACTGCCACCGGTAGCCGTGTAGGTGCTGTACACGAAGTCGCTGTATGCGCGCTCTGCCGTCAATGCCTCCGCAAGCGCCGCACGCTCGCTGTCTGTCATGAGCCGGTTGTACTGCTCCAGCAGATTCGGCAGTTCGGTATCGTCATCTTTGGACACCAGCGCAACTGCCAGCACCTTGCCTGCGGATGCCGTAATCGTCAGCGTCCCGGTTCTTTCGGTAATGATATACGAGGAACCAGCCCACCGGACATTGGAGGTGGGGTGGTAGAAGCGGAAGCTGCTTTCCGGCACACCCTTGCGGACGTTGTAGGTAAAATTGAAGACCGTGGTCCCGTTCTCCTCTGCGACCGTCAGATTCAGAAGGCTGTTCGGCAAGAAGTTGGTCCCTTCTGTTTCGGGAAGATGCATCTGGATCAGGACAGCCTCACGCCCCAGCGCCCACATCTCTGCCAGTTCGGCGGTATTGGATACCCACATAATGCTCGACATGATCGGCGCGTAGGCAACGGATGCGTAGGAAACGCCGTTTTCCTTGAAATCGCGTCCCGTCCGGATGCCGTCGAAGTAGTTGACAATGCCGAGCTTGCTTGCCACCGCTGTGTTGTACTCGGAAAGACCGAAGGAGGGGGCATATACGGCAGGCAGGAGCGCCTCGGAGCCGGGGCTGTTGATGCGCCGCATATGCAGGAGCACGGTCAGGAAGCCGTATGAGCGGTTTCCGCCATAGGATTCCAGCAGTTGCTCTGCCGAAGTTTCGCTGTCAACCAAAGAAGGCTTGGTATAGTGGTAAAAATTATAGCGGAGCGTTTCGGCGGGGCTCGTGTCGGTGCCGAACAGCCGTCGGTAGGAGGCGCGCGTTTCATTATCCACTGCCTGCCATGCCCCGTCACGGTAGTCCGTCCCGATCCAACCCGGCAGGTAGTAGTTCGTACTGTAACGCGCTTTCACGTACAGTATCTGCCGACCGGTAAAGGAAAGCTGATCCAGTTCAGTCGAACGCGGCGTAAAATGCGCCCTGTCTGCCTGGTAGGCAAGCTCGTCAAGGCGGCTGTCATCGCCGCGCAGAACAGCGGTCACATAGTCGCGGGCGAAGGACAGTTTTTCATCCAGCGGCTCGATCGTCGTGAAATTGCCGCGGATCAGGATTGCAGGAAGTGCTACGGCAAGCAGACATATGAGAAGGGCTACCACGGCGGTAAAGCCGCCTGCGGCTCCCCTTGCGTGATCGGTGATGCGGTCATATGTCCGGACAGCACGCACCTGTGCGCGTACGCTCTGCCCGTTATCCGTCTTGCCCGCGTCCTGTACCGCCTTCCGGGCTTTGCTCCCGGCAAAATAATCATTCAGCTCCTCGTCAACCGTCCGGACTCGCCGCGTGCGCCGCCGGGCGCGGCGTTCCGCGCGGAGTTGGCGCTTCCGGATGTACGACTCCGGCAGAGTCGGACGTTGCCCATCCTGCTCCGGGGGGAGCAGTTCTTCCGCTGCCCCGCGCCTGTGTCCTGCTACCGGACGATAGACGCGGTCGCACGCCGCCATGACCAGCACGGCAGCAAACGAGACAATGACAAGCACGATGCCCAGATTGGACTGGATGCGGTTGCTGTACACATTGAAGGTCATGAGAACGGTCAGCACTGCCGTGCTCATGATGGCGGGCGGCAGGAGATTGGCGCGGCGCAGAAGGCACAGGGTATACACCAGCGCGAACAGCAGGATGACGCCAGCCATACCTGCCCTGAGCAGCTGTTCCTCCGATGCAGCGGAGCTGTAACTGACGCTCATGCTGGAAAACGTCAGATAGCCGGCAGTTTCCAGTCTGCGCAGGCAGCCGTTGTACAGGGCAAGCGGCGCATAGCGAAGCTCGGGTAAGAGTTCGGCATGGACAATGCACTGCCATACGGTAAGCCCCGCCGTGCAGACACCGCCGATTATGGCGGTCTTCCAACCTAGGCAAAACAGTGAGATCAACCCAACGCATACGAGTGAGACACCCATCAGGTACCCATTCGGGACGTCATACATCATGGCGCCGGACAGGAAAACGGCAAGTCCGCCTGTCGCAACCCAAATGACCAGCACGCGGCACAGGTACCCCGCAATCCGGTACGGCAGACGCCGGGTTACGGATTCCGGCGGGCAAAGCAGAGGAGCCTTCCCTTGTACCCGATCCGAACCGTGCCTCCGAAGGCGGTCACGCTTGCTTTCTTTGTTTTTGATTTTCATGTCAGGCATCGGCATCGCCTCCTTTCCCGCATTGCCGGACGGCATCGGTTGCATTTTGCTCCGGCACTGTCCCGCAGACAATCAGTGATACGCCCGCCGCGCCGAGCTGTTGGCGGCAGTTTTCCAGGAAGCGCGTGCGCGCGGCGGGGTAGCGGAAGCGTTCGGCTGGTTCGTATAGCATAGCCTCGACCCCATCCGCGTCGCCGGTGTCGGCAATGCCGGGCAGGCAGCAGAGGGCTGTCAGCGTCGCCTCATCCATAGCAGGCAGGACGAACAGCTGGCGCATACTGCCGGTTTCCTGAATCATGGACGCGAGCAGCGGAACAGACTGATCCGCCCGGCAGAGCGGCGCCGTGCCGAACAGACTGTAAATGCGCTCGAATTCATCCGTACCACGCAAACGGAACGCATACATGCCGCTCTCGGAGCGGCGGTCAAACCAGACAAGCTGCACTTCATGCCCCCGGTTCAGCTCCGAGAGGACAGCTGCGATGGTCAGCTCCACTGTGCCGTCTGCCAAATACTCGTTCATGTCTGCATAGAAATCAGGCGAGGCAAGCGCCTGCACATCCTGCACGACCGGCGTCTCCCCGAGGTCGCCCTGTACGGCAAAAACATCGTCTGCCGCATCCGGTACCTGCTTGTCAGGAAGCCGCTCGCTCAGGAATTCAGCCGCTGCCGCCCGCTCCGACAGGCGCTGAGCCAGCTGCTCATCGGAAATGGCGTGCGTATCCGCGGTCTGGGCGTTCCGCTTAGCACGACGGGCAGTCGTTGCCTGCCGGCGCAGGCGTTTCCCGCCTCTTTTTTTGCTGTTTTCCCCGGTCTGCTCCGGCGCGTCAGTCGCCGCATCCCGGTGCGGTTCCCGGTCCGGAAAATGCGGGGCAAGGTCGCAGAATACAACGGTCTGGTCAGAAGTGCCGGTGTTGTAATCCTTGACAACAAACTCTTCGGATTTGGAGGACAGCTTCCAATGGATACTTTTGAGTGAGTCACCGGCGCGGTACTCCCGGATATCGCTGACCTCCAGTCTGTCCACCGCCGTCAGGGCATGAACCGTCCGCGCGGCGGAGTCGGATACCGACAATGCCAGTGTTTCCTCAATGGCGGTGCGGCGCGGCAGAACATATACCGTTGCCATGGCTTTGACCGGGATACGCACCCGGAACAACCGAAAGAAATCGTAAACGTACAGCTCGTCGGCGCCGATCTCATAGGTTCCGCGGAAGCGGAAACGAACCGTGTCCCGGAGACACCGGTCAGACAGTGCTGTCAGGGGCAGGCACAGGATGCGCTCCGTGCACCGTACCGCGTTGGACTGCGGGAGTGACACGTGCGCCTCCACGAAGGGGAATACCAGCAGGGAGCGGTTCCGTATGCACAGCTCATAGGTGTAAGGCTCGTTCTTCTCGGTCGTGACCGATGCGGAGCGCATCACTGCCGTGACTGCGTGCCGCGCCACCAGTGTGTAGAGCAGCAGCGGCACAGGCAGAAGGAGAAGAAACCAGAAGAATATGTTGGAGACCTTGGACAGCAATGCCTGGGTGAATATCAGAGCCGCGCCCAAAAGGATCAGGTACCGGTGGAACCGGCGTGTGCAGGTCAAGGTGTGTTCCCCTCGCGCCTGTGCATGAGTCGCGCGACTTTTGCGCGAAAAGCGCCGCCGTATGGCACGTGCCAGCGTCCGGAACGGGTAATACAGCGCCTGTCTGGGCGACAGCGCGGTCTCCGACGACTCATCCGTGTTGCGCAGGATCGTTGCATACAGCCATGCAAGGACGGCGAAAAGGAGGAGAGCCACCGCACCGGCGGCAAACGGAACAGCAGCCGACGACGCCCAGCGGGCAGTTTCTGCCGCATCCGGCAGGAGCGTGCGCGTAACGGCTTCCATGCCGACGACCAGTATTCCCCCTCCGAGGCTGAGGCCGCTCAGTAACAGCAGACGGCGCCCGGTCAACTTCCCCAGACGCTTGCGGTTGGCTACTGCCAGCCAAAGAGCCAGAGCGGAACCGGTCAGCAGGATGAGCCACCCCAGTCCTGCCCCATAGAGAGTAAAGCGCAGTCCGGCTGAAATATCCCGGAGGGCGGGCTGTGCCAGCAGAGCGAAGATACCGGACGGATGTGCTCCCAGCAGGAAGCCGATGAGGGCATAGCCGCAGGCACGCATATCTGTTCCCGGGACAGCTTCCGACGATACGCGGAATGCAGGCAGAGCGGCAAGAACGGCGGCGGCAAGAAGCGCCGACAATGTAAGCGTAACCGCTACGGCACGCTGATGCGCTCGGATAAAAACCGCGGTCACGGAAGGCTTGCGGGGCGTTTTGCGCAGGAAGGGGTGACCGCACGCGGTACAACGCTTGGTGCCTACAGGCAGTATTGCCTGACAGTCGGGACAGCGGATGCCCAGCGTCGTGCCGCAGTTCATGCAGTATGTTTTGTCCGCGTCTACGTATTTTCCGCAGTTCGGACAGCGTTTCTTTTCCATAGAGTACCAGTCCGCCTGCGCGTCAGTTCTGGGCAGCGGCGTCCCGCTTCCCCTTGTAGGGAACTTCTGTCGTGCGCAGTATCTCGCCCAGAATTTCCGTAGCGGTCTGATGCGTCAGCTTTGCCTCCTGCCGGAGGGCAAGTCTGTGTGCAATGGCAGGGCGGAACAGCGCGGCGATGTCATCCGGAATCACGTAATCCCGACCGTGCAGAAAAGCATACGCCTGCGACAGATGCACCAGTGCCACCGACGCACGCGGGGATGCGCCCAGCGCCAGCGAAGGATGGCGGCGGGTTGCCGTCACCAGCGTGACGATATAGGTGTACAGCGCATCGTCTATCCGGACATCCGTCATCATGCTCCGGATATCCCGCAGGGTATCGGCAGAAAGCACACTGCGGACGCCCGCCAACGGGTTGTCCGTCTTGCGTGCCCGGATGATGCTGATTTCCTCGGCGGCAGTAGGATATCCCATACTCAGTTTGATGGCAAAGCGGTCAAGTTGAGCCTCCGGCAGGGGGTACGTTCCGACGTACCCGGCAGGGTTCTGCGTCGCAATGACCATAAATGGATCCGGCACCGGCATGGTCTGTCCGTCTACCGTGACCTTTCCTTCCTCCATCGCCTCCAGCAGTGCCGATTGCGTTTTGGGAGAAGCGCGGTTGATCTCGTCCGCGAGCAACAGGTTGCACATGACCAGCCCCTCACGCAGTTCAAAGGTTTCACGCTGCCGATTGTAAATATTGAAGCCTGTGATGTCCGATGCCATGACGTCGGGCGTAAACTGTGCCCGGCGGAAGTCCAACCCTGTTACGGTAGCGAGTGCGGCGGCGAGCGTAGTCTTGCCGGTGCCGGGCACGTCCTCGATCAGTACATGAGCGCCAGCCAGCAGGGCGGTCAGGAGCAGGACGACCTCGGTACGCTTTCCGATCACAACCTTTTCCACCTCATCCGCTGCTGCCAGCATCTGCGTGTAGGCTTCTGTCATGACGGGAGACATACGGGACTTTTGCTGTTCAGAAGTTTCTGCCGGCTCAGCGGCAGAGGGCTTGATCTCCGTGTTTGAATTCATAGGTGGATTCCTTTCTGTGGTTGTAGCTTGCACAATACGCTATGCGCGGTGTTTTTCACACCCTATGCAGTATTATATCACAGAAAACGTGTCGATGCAAGCCCTTCGTTCTACTGTTTGCACAGTTTTTCGGCGCGTCACAATTTTTTTACAATTTACGCTCCCGAAAACTGCCGTCCCCTGCCTGCCAACTGCAATAAAACTGCTGATGAAAACTGCCAAATCAAAATCTTCTAATTATGCAATCTGCCTATAGACATGGAGGAAAAAATCTGATATAATCAAAGATAATCAACAATGGTCGAACCGTGAACGGAGGAAATCTACCATGAAACACTGGATGCGGAAATTGGCTGCCTTGCTGGCGGCTGTTGTCCTGAGCGGGACGCTGGTTGCCTGCAATACGGCAAATTCGAAAGTGGACAGCCCCTATATCGGGGAAAACGGAAACTGGTGGGTTGGAACGACTGATTCGGGAATAAAAGCCGCCGGTGAGCCGGGTTCCGATGGAGCCCAAGGCGAAAAGGGCGACAAGGGAGACACCGGAGCCCAAGGCGAAAAGGGTGACACCGGCGCTACCGGCAGGGTTGGCTTTGTAGTTGATTCGGCAGCCGCGTTGCTGACAGCCGCCCGCGTTCCCAACTCGTACATCATCCTGATGAACGATATCACGTTGGAGGACGGTGTCATTGAGGCGACTGCCCGCGATCTGTCCTTTATCCTGGATCTCAACGGCTGCAAGCTGAGCGGAACTCTGGCACTCCGTGCCGCAACGGGGCGGTCGATGGAGGCTATCATCACCAACGGCACCCTGTCTGCCGCGATTACGGCAACGGGTAAGGTCAGCCTGATTACCGATGAGGGACGCGTGACCGCCATCGTCGGCACCGAGCGGTATACCGACCTTGCGCGGGCGCTGACGAAGGCACCGGACGGGGCGACAGTTTATCTTCTGCGCGATGTGACGTCCGGCGGCAGTCTGTCGGTTCCTACGAGAAAAAAGCTCGTACTGGATTTGGGCGGGCATACATACAACATCACGTCTCCTGTTTCTGTCTGGGATGAAGGCAACGCCTACTCCTGCGGATTGCTGATTCCGGCCAGCGGCAGACTGACCGTCAGGAACGGCTCCATTGAAGCAGCGAATGCGCATATTCTGGTACGTACCCAGGGAAATTTTACGGCTGAGAACGTTACCCTTTCCGGCGGAAAGAGCGCCACGCTCCGTGTGGTCGGCGGGCAGACGAGTCTCGCCGCCGACACCGTGCTGACGGCACCGGATGGGGCACTCGCAGTTGACCTCTACGGATCCAACACCACGGTAGGCGTAACATTTGAGACGACCTTCAGCGGACGTGTGATCGGCGGTCTCCGAATCGCGCGTAAAACCGGCACAACCGGAGCGATGCGCTTCCGCATCTACGGGAACGGTCAGTTTTCCCATCGCGTTTCCAACGAGATACCCGACGGGCAGGTAGGCTGTGACGTTGATCTGGCTGGGTGGAACAGAACGACCTCCTTTGACCAACTGCGCGGGCAGGCAAGCAAGGTTATCCTGCTGATCGGAGACGGCATGGGAGATAATCATATCCGAAACACCCAGCTGAATTATGATCGGGCGATGTACGTGGATGAGTTGGAGTATAAAGGTCACATCTCGACCTTCTCCAACCACACGGTCTGCACGGACAGTGCCGCCGCCGCAAGCGCGCTTGCGACCGGTCGTAAATATAACAACTATGAAGTTACTCACCATGACGGCGTGGATATTGCCAGTATCACGGAGCAGGCGAAGGCGGCTGGCTACGGCGTGGCGGTTGTAACGACCGACGTGCTAAGCGGCGCGACCCCCGCCTGCTTTTCCGCGCACGCACCGGATCGCACATTGACTGATGTTATTATTTCATCTCAGATTGCCGGCTCCGCCGATCTTCTGATGGGGCGCGGTTCCCAGCAGTATACGAATGCACAGGCACGCTTCGAAGCGGTCGGCTTCCGCTTTTTTTCTGCAATGAACCAGCTGGATATGAATGCTTCCCGACTGATTGCCGCTTTTCCCTCCACCTCCTCCGAGAACGGGACGGATACCGCACCGACGCTGAGCATGATGACGGAGTTCGCCGTGCGGTACATGGAGCAGCACTTCCCGAACGGATACATACTCATTGCAGAGGGCGCATACATGGACAAAAGGAGTCACGAAAACAACCTTGCCGGTATGATGCGTCATATGCGTCACTTGCGTCAACGGATAAAGATTACAAGGAGAAACAAAGATGAAGGAATCAGTATATAAGTCATACGATGAACTGCCGTTATTCATAAGTTCAGAAACACTGTCAGAGCTGCTTGGCATCTCACTGTCATCATGTTACGAGCTTATGCACGAGA